>Ga0055584_100000209_pt1 | contig 54730 bp, 62 predicted proteins | sample OSDHelmetaG_FD_58716 | JGI IMG/M metagenome (GOLD analysis project Ga0055584, IMG submission 58716) | Pelagic marine sediment microbial communities from the LTER site Helgoland, North Sea, for post-phytoplankton bloom and carbon turnover... | ecosystem: Environmental > Aquatic > Marine >... | reverse complement strand
TTCGAACTCACGACTTCAACCTTGGCAAGGTTGCGCTCTACCCCTGAGCTACGCCCGCATTAATCGCCTGGAAGGTTCCGGCGACGGAGCGAGATAATAGCCATAGTGCCGGGCTTTGCAAGCTCCATATTAATTGACACAAAACAGCAGGGCTGGTCAGGGCCTTTGCGGCTAACTATATTGCCCCCATGCACGCCACACCTGACATTCTGTTCAAGCGCCTGGAAGATCTGGGTATCACCATTGAAACCCATAGCCATACCCCGGCCTTCACGGTCGAGGAAGCCCAAGCCCATTGTGCCCACTTGCCTGGGGGCCATTGCAAAAACCTGTTTTTAAAGGACAAGAAAGGGGTGTTGTGGCTTGTCGTTACCCTGAACGCAAGACCCATTGATATGAAATCCTTACGTAAGCTTATCGGCTCTCATCATCTGTCTTTTGGCAAGCCTGAGCTTTTAGGCGAGGTGCTTGGGGTTGAACCGGGCTCAGTCACCCCTTTTGCCCTGATCAATGACACCCAAGGGCGTATTAATGTGGTTTTGGACAAGGAGATGATGGAGATGGATTTACTCAATTATCACCCCCTGACCAATGGTATGACGAGCGCGATTACGCCTTCTGATTTGCTGAAATTTATCCATGATACGGGTCACAATCCTGCTCTGGTTGAACTTTAAGGCCTATTATTTCATGGGGCCCCTTGCAGTAAGCGTATAAAACCGCCATTTATGGGGCGCAATACGGGTTTATTTTTTATTCTGAAAGCTTTTTAAAAAATGATTATCGAAGAAGACGGCACACCCATTGGCGGCCCTTCCGGATCAGGCCAACTGATCAAGGAAACAGATATGGCTAATTTTGTCGCTGATGTTGTCGAGGAATCGAAAAACATCCCGGTTATTGTTGATTTTTTCTCACCCAGAAGTGATGCCAGCGCCAAATTATCGGCCATCCTTGGCAAGCTGGTGACCCAGCTTGGTGGCATCGTCAAGCTGACCAGAGTCAATCTGGATGAGAACCAGCAGCTTGCCGCACAGCTACAAGTACAAGCGGTGCCCACTGTGTTTGGATTCAAGCACGGGCAGCCTATTGATGCCTTTGCCGGGCCACAGCCTGAAAGTCAGATCAAGGCCTTTATCAAGCGCCTGACCGGGGATGCCAAGGCACCCATTGAAGAGGCCCTGGAACAGGCCAAAGCCCTACTCGAGGACGGTGACCCGGAACAGGCCAGCGCCCTGTATTCCCAGATTCTTAGTCAGGACGAAGCCAGTGGCGCGGCCATTGGTGGACTGATCCGTTGTTATATTGCTGTTGGCGAGAACGATCATGCCAAGGCCCTTCTCGAAGGCCTTGAAGACGCCATGCTGAGTGACAGTGACGTTATAGCGGCCCTTTCGGCCCTGGAACTTGCCGAGGCCGGAGCCGCCAGCGGTGATGGTGAAGAATTCCGCGACAAGCTTGCGGCCAACGAAAATGATCATCAGGCCCGATTTGACCTGGCTCTTTGCCTGTATGGTGGCGGACAGTCCGAACAAGCCCTTGAAGAACTGCTTGAGATCATTCGCCGCGATCGCGCCTGGAACGATGAGGCCGCACGCAAACAAATGTTAAAGATTTTTGAAGCCCTTGGTGCTGGCGATCCCTTAACCATGCAGGCCCGCCGCGATTTATCGACGGTCCTGTTTTCGTAAGGATGGAGCTATTACTATGACCCGTGCATTTGGTGACATTGGCGTCGGCGCCCTGCCGGAAAGCATTCCGCTTTTTCCCTTAAGTGGCGCTTTGCTTTTGCCCCATGGTCATTTGCCCCTGAATATCTTTGAACCGCGCTACCTGAGCATGATCGATGATACCCTTGGGAGTGGTCGCCTGATTGGTATGATTCAACCAAAAAAAACCAGCGCGGACCCGGTTCCGGACGATGCGGCCCTCTATCCCATCGGTTGTTGTGGACGAATTGTCTCTTTCGAAGAGACTGAAACAGGCCACCTGTTTATTGCCCTTCGCGGATTATGCCGCTTTAAGCTTGGTCAGGAGCTGGACATTGAAAATGGCTACCGGCGTTCCATTGTTGATTATTCTCCCTACAGTGGCGACCTTCAGGAAGACCCCGGACAAATTGACGATAGGCCCCGCCTGATCAGTGCTGTTCGGCAATTTTTTGAATTAAAAGATATCGAGGTCGACTGGGACGCCATTGAAGAGGCCGCCGACGAAACCCTGGTGACCTCCCTTGCCATGATCTGCCCGTTTGAAGCACGCGAAAAACAGGCGCTACTTGAAGTACAAGGGATGACTGAGCGTAGTAATTTACTGACATCCCTGATGGAAATGGCCCTGCTTGGCAGCAATGATCAAACCGGCGTTTTCCAGCATTGACTTTAGGCCTTATAATCCTTTTACCGTGCCCCATATGATCTGGAGACAATAATGAATCAGCGTAAGATTGACGCCAAACTACTTGAAATTCTTGTTTGTCCCTTAACCAAAGGGACGCTGACATATGACGAGGCAGCCCAGGAATTAATTAGCAATGAAGCGCGGCTGGCTTATCCCATTCGCGATGGTATTCCAATTATGCTGGCTGATGAAGCCCGCCAGCTTGATGATAGTGTTTAAGGATTTTCTTTTTTCATGAGTGACTTTTCCCAAACCCATAAGCCCACAGAGATTCGCCTTAAACAGGAGGAAAAAGTCCTCGAAGTGGATTTTGAAGATGGTAGAAGTTTTAGCCTTCCTGCCGAATTATTAAGGGTCGAAAGCCCGTCAGCAGAAGTTCAGGGCCACAGTCCATCGCAAAAACAGGTCGTCGCCGGCAGACGTCATGTAGGTATTATGGGCGTTGAACCGGTTGGTAACTACGCCATTTCAATCAAGTTCGATGATCTGCATGACACCGGTATCTATACTTGGGATGGTCTGTATGAGTTTGGTGAAAATCAGGAATCTCTCTGGCAGGGCTATCTGGATGAGCTCGCCGCAAAAGGCCTGAGCCGCGACCCTTAAAGAGAGTCGCCGCGCATAAGGCGCGGCAGGTCTCCCGCCAGTCCCATAGCGTGCTTCATAAATACTTTCTTCAAAGGCGGCATTTTGTTGACGGCGGCCAGACCCAGGTCACGGGCGATACGGACCGGCTCCACATGGTTTGAGAACAGACGGTTGAGCATATCTGTCATAGCTAACATCAGGGTATTATCAAAACGTCGCCACTGCTCGTAAGAATTCAGCACTGTGCCATCACCCGGATCAAGACCCAGACGCCGGGCGTCCGTTAGAACTTCTGCCAGCACAGCCACATCACGCAATCCCATGTTAAGGCCTTGTCCAGCAATGGGGTGCATGCCGTGGGAGGCATCGCCGGCAAGCACAAGGCGATGATCGACGGCGCGCTCAGCATATTGCAGGGACAACGGATAAGCCCAGCGCTGACCGATCACGTCAAGCTCGCCCAGAAAATCACCGAAGCGGTTTTTCAGCTCGCTCAGAAAACCCTCGTCGTCCAGGGCCATGATCCCGTCCACTAGCTCATCGCGTTCAGTCCAGACAATGGAGGAGCGATTATTTGACAGGGGCAAAATGGCAAAGGGTCCTGCGGGAAGAAAACGTTCATGGGCCACATTGTCGTGGGGTAGCTCATGGGCAACCGTACAAACAATACCGGTCTGTTTGTAAGACCAGCTAGTCAGCTTTATTGCGGCCCCGTCGCGGGTTGGCGAGCGGCGACCTTCCGCCCCGACAATCAGTTTTGCCTTTACCTTACGGCCATCAGCCAGAATGGCGCGCACCTCACCGGGATTGCGCTCCACATGGGTAATGTTGTTGGGGGCCAGTAATGTAAAATTCTTCAATTCTTTGAAGCGAAGCGCCAGCGCTTTTCGAATGCTGCGGTTTTCAACCATGTAGCCAAAGGCATCCGCACCAACATCCTTGCGGTCGTAATGCAGAAAGAAAAGCGACTCAGCATCGGAGACTCGTATTTCCTGAATAGGGGTCGTTTCAGGTTGCATGGTTTGCCACAGGCCAAGCCCGTCCAGGACCCGCTGGGAAGAAAGCGCAATCGCCGACGCCCGACCATCAAAGGCAGCATCCAGACCGTCTGCCGGGGCCTGCATATCAACAACAGCAACAGATAACCCCCCTTGGGACAGGCCACAGGCCAAGGTGCCGCCAACCAAACCACCACCGGCTATCAGAACGTCTACTTCCAGAGGGTTGCCCGTCATAATTCCAAACGCCTCTATTTAATGCCTAAATATAAGGCATTTATATTTATAGATTAATTATTAGGCAATTAGGCCTGCTGTCGGGCCCGCATGCTTGTTTGCTTATACGCCTTAATTGGCTGTTTTTAAAGAGCTTCCTGTCTTTTCAAGGATTCTGGCACGGCCCTTGAAACAGATGTTTACCGAGAGCTAATCAAGGCCCGCCATCGGGGTGGTGCCAATCAATCAAGAGGATCAAGCGTTATGAAGCTGATCATGGCTGTAATCAAACCCTTCAAGCTGGACGGTGTTCGTGAAGTTCTGTCCGACATTGGTGTCGACGGCATGACTGTTAGCGAGGTCAAGGGCTTCGGCAGGCAAAAAGGCCACGCCGAAATTTATCGCGGGGCCGAATATACGGTGCATTTTCTGCCCAAGGTAAAACTGGAAATCGCTGTCAACGATGACGTCGTCGAAAGCGCTGTCGACGCCATTAAAACCGCCGCCCATACGGGCAAGATCGGTGATGGCAAAATTTTCGTCTACGACATTTCCTCGGTGCTGCGCATCCGCACCGGCGAAGCCGACAAAGACGCCTTGTAAAGGCAGGAGAAATAAAATGAACATCCTTTCAAATAAAATATTCGCAGGCATCTTTGCTGTCATTGGCCTTTCTGTTTTCACTGGATCATGGGCCCACGCCGGAGAACTGACAGAAACCCAATATATCCTGAACACATTTTCGTTTCTCGTTCACGGGTTTTTGGTGATGTTTATGGCCGCCGGTTTTGCCATGCTGGAATCCGGCCTTGTGCGCTCAAAAAACACCGCAACCATATGCCTGAAAAATATCGCGCTTTATTCCATTGCCGGATTCATGTTTTACGTGGTCGGCTACAATCTAATGTACGCGGGCGTCGATGGCGGGTTTTTTGGCAGCTTGCAGATTTGGGGCGGCGATAACACGGACGCCCTTGCTGGTAACTTCGATGGCGGTTACGCGGCCCAATCAGACTGGTTCTTCCAGATGGTCTTCGTTGCCACCGCAGCCTCGATCGTCTCAGGCACCCTGGCCGAGCGCATCAAGTTATGGCCCTTCCTGGCCTTCGTCGTCATCCTGACCGGCTTCATCTATCCGATCCAGGGTGCCTGGCAATGGGGGGGTGGCTGGTTATCCGAGGCCGGTTTTTCCGACTTTGCCGGATCCACACTGGTTCACTCCGTCGGTGGCTGGGCAGCGTTAAGCGGTGCCCTGATCCTGGGTGCACGCAGAGGCAAATACCAACCCGGGGGTGGCATTCATCCCCTGCCTGGTGCCAACTTGCCACTGGCAACCCTCGGCACTTTCATTCTATGGCTCGGCTGGTTTGGCTTTAACGGTGGATCACAGTTGGCCCTGGCCAGTGCGGCCGATGCCATTGCCATCTCGACCATCTACATCAACACCAACATTGCCGCTGTCGGCGGTGTGCTGGCGGTCATGGTTCTAACTCAATTGGTCTATAAGAAGGTTGATCTGTCCATGGCCCTGAACGGTGCTATTGCCGGTCTGGTGTCAATCACGGCTGGACCCGACACCCCGTCCCTGGGGCAAGCCTTCCTGATTGGCGCCGTTGGCGGCATTCTTGTGGTTGTGCTGGTACCGCTTCTTGATAAATTCAAGATCGATGATGTGGTTGGCGCTATTCCGGCCCACTTAGGTGCTGGTATCTGGGGCACCCTGGCAGTGCCGCTCACCAACACCAATGCCAGTTTCATGGCTCAGGCCATTGGCGTCATCTCCATCGGTGGCTTTGTCATCGTTACATCAACCATTGCCTGGCTGGTGCTGAAGCACACGGTTGGCATTCGGGCCAGTGAAGAAGACGAGATGATGGGGCTCGATCAATCGGAACTGGGCATGGAAGCCTATCCGGAATTTGGCAGGGGATCGCAAACCGTATAACTTCCCTCCACTAGTCAAACAAGATTATGGCCTGCAAGGATTTGCCCTTGCGGGCCATAGTTGCTTAAATTTTAACCACCTGCCCCTAGCCTGCCCTAAAATGTGGCATTAATAGCTGTTTCATCATGACAACGAAACTCTAAAAATGTCGTTCCCGCCATATGGCTTAAGCTTTTGCGAGGAGGCCCAGAAACTGGCACGCTTCTTGTAACGCTTGCGCGCAATAGCCCAATTTTGGGCGATTTATTAAGGGTCTCGTGTCTTCCGGGGAGAAGAAATAATGGATGCCATCAAATCAGGTGCGGATGTCTTTTTCGTACTTATCGGGGCGGTCATGGTGCTGGCAATGCACTCTGGCTTCGCTTTTCTTGAAGTCGGCACGGTGCGCCGTAAAAACCAGGTCAATGCCCTGGTCAAGATTATCGTCGATCTATCCGTCTCCACTATTGTCTACTTTTTTATTGGCTACATGGTCGCTTACGGCGTCAACTTCATGTATAGCGCCAAGCAACTTGTCGGTGGCGCGGGTGATGGTTATCAATTTGCTGCCAGTGGCTACGACCTGGTTAAGTTCTTTTTTCTGATGACGTTCGCCGCTGCCATTCCAGCCATTATTTCAGGCGGTATCGCCGAGCGTGCCAAATTCTGGCCACAGCTCATCGCTACCGGCATCATTGTCGGGGCCGTTTATCCCGTATTCGAAGGCATGGTCTGGGGCTCGCGTTTTGGGTTTCAGGACTGGATGGTCGAAAGTTTTGGTTTCGCTTTTCATGATTTTGCCGGCTCCATCGTTGTCCACGCCGTTGGTGGATGGCTCGCCCTGGGGGCGGTCATTATGCTTGGGGCGCGCATGGGTCGTTATCGCAAGGATGGCGCGGTGATTGGTATTCCACCGTCCAGCATTCCATTTTTAGCGCTTGGCTCCTGGATTCTTTCCGTCGGCTGGTTTGGTTTCAACGTCATGAGCGCGCAGAGCCTGGAAGGGGTCAGCGGCCTCGTCGCCATGAATTCCTTGATGGCCATGGTTGGCGGTGTTCTTGCCGCCATGGTTGTCGGGCGCAACGATCCGGGCTTCGTTCACAACGGCGCCCTGGCCGGGCTTGTTGCCGTATGCGCCGGATCAGACCTGATGCATCCCCTCGGCGCCCTGTTTACCGGGTCCGCCGCAGGAGCCCTTTTTGTCTGGGGTTTCAATCAGTGTCAAAACCGCTGGAAAATTGATGATGTGCTTGGTGTCTGGCCCTTGCATGGCATGTGCGGCCTGTGGGGCGGACTCGCCGCTGGTATCTTCGGGCTTGAGGCCATGGGTGGCATGGGTGGAGTCAGTTTCATGGCTCAGCTGGTCGGAACCCTTTGCGGGGTCGCCTTTGCCACCACTTGCGGGTTCATTGTTTATGGTGGCCTGAAAGCAACCCTGGGCATTCGCCTTGATCAGGAGCAGGAATTTCAAGGGGCTGATCTATCCCTGCACCAGATCAGCGCTTACCCTGAAGAGGATATTCGAGGCTAGGACCAGAACACATCCCCTGAAAATCACAAAAATGGCCTTGAGGGAATTCTTAAGGTTCTACGTTAAGGTCTTGTAAACACTGGTATCGTAGAACTTAAGTCATGGCTAGAATCATGACAAATCCCGGCGCCGGGTCCATCCTTCCTGAAAGCGTCACCCGGTTCCTGAAACGGCGCGTCAGTGAAATCATTGGCTTTAGCCTTATTTCAAGCGGGCTGCTTGTACTAGTGGCCTTGATTTCCTACGCTCCAGGCGACCCGTCACTCAATAGCGCCGCTGGTGCAGGACCCAATAACCTGCTTGGGTTGGGCGGTGCTTATTTAGCCGATCTGCTATTGCAGTCCATTGGCCTTGTTGGGCTGACGCCGTCATTGGTGCTTACCGTATGGGGCGTACAGACCATACGCAAGTGCCCCCCAGCCATGGTTTGGGCAAGAATTAGCCTGTTTCTACTCACCATTATGATGGCCTCCATGAGCCTGAGCGCCCTGCCGGTTCCTTCTGATTGGCCACTGGTGACCCGCCTTGGCGGCGTTATCGGAATGATCCTGCTTGAACGCTCAACGATGCTGCTGTCAAGTGCGACTTCTGTTCTTGGCCTTACTGTCGCTCTGGAAAGCTGGATGCTGGGACTTTTCATGGCCTTGCCCACTATCGCCGCTCTGATCACCGTGCTTGGCCTAAGCGCCCAGGAATGGCAGCAAGTCGGGCGCTGGTTACTGGACACCGGAGGGCGCGTCCGACACATGCTTGGCACTGCAGCCTTAAATCTCATTGCCCGAGCCACATCAAGCCAGATTGTCCAAAAACTACCCGGGACGGCCCTGAAACCTGCTACGGCCAAGCGGACAACGCCCAGGACACCGGATACTGCCAAAAAATTATCATCGACCAGCGTCTCGCCGAAAGCAGCAAAACCAAAAACCGGACGCAAGGCCGCAGCCAAACGCCAGCGTGCCCTTGATCTTGTTCCCGGAGAAGACTTTGAACTACCGCCTCATGATCTTTTGGAAGCACCGCCTGAAGAAGTCGCCTCGACGACAGTCAACAAGGACTCCCTGCAACAAAACGCCCGCTTGCTGGAATCTGTTCTCGAAGATTTTGGTGTCCACGGCGAAATTACAAAAGTTCGACCGGGGCCTGTGGTCACTCTGTACGAACTTGAACCCGCGCCCGGCACCAAGACATCCCGGGTCATTGGCCTAAGCGACGACATCGCCCGTTCCATGAGCGCAGTGTCTGTCCGCGTTGCTGTTGTGCCGGGGCGTAATGTCATTGGTATTGAACTGCCTAATGTTGATCGGGAAATGGTCTTTCTGCGTGAACTGCTGGCATCGGACCCGTTTGAGCGGGCCGCGGGCAAACTTAACGTTGCCCTGGGCAAGGATATTGGCGGCCTGCCTGTTACCGTTGATCTGTCACGCATGCCACACCTGCTGATTGCAGGCACCACCGGCTCGGGCAAATCTGTCGGCATCAATACGATGATCCTGTCCTTGCTCTATCAATTGTCACCTGACGATTGCAAAATGATCATGATAGATCCGAAGATGCTGGAACTTTCCGTCTATGAAGGCATTCCACACCTGTTGACGCCGGTTGTTACCGAGCCGTCAAAAGCGGTCATGGCCCTGAAGTGGGCCGTGCGCGAAATGGAAGAACGCTACCGTGCCATGTCACAGTTGGGCGTGCGAAATATCGCCGGCTACAACGCCCGCCTTGCGGACGCCGTTAAAAAAGGGGAAACCCTGACCAGACGCGTACAAACCGGATTCGACGCTGAGGGAAAACCGGTCCATGAAGACCAACCCCTGTCCATGGATCCATTACCGTTTATTGTTATTGTGATTGATGAAATGGCTGACCTCATGTTAGTGGCCGGCAAAGATGTGGAAGCCGCCGTACAGCGCCTGGCGCAAATGGCCCGCGCCGCAGGTATTCACATGATCATGGCGACCCAACGTCCCTCCGTCGATGTCATCACCGGCACCATCAAGGCCAACTTCCCAACCCGTATCAGCTTCCAGGTGACGTCTAAAATCGACAGTCGCACCATTTTAGGCGAACAGGGCGGCGAACAGCTGCTCGGCCAGGGCGATATGCTGTACATGGCTGGCGGTGGGCGCATCACCCGTGTCCACGGACCCTTTGTTTCTGACGAGGAAGTTGAACACGTCGTCACCTTCCTTAAATCTCAAGGCACGCCTGAGTATCTGGAAGAAGTCACCGAAGAAGTTGCCGTGGAAAATATTGGCCCGAACGGGTCAGGTCAAGCTTCTGGCGACGAGCTATACGACGAGGCCGTCGCCCTGATCGCGCGAGAAGGCAAGGCATCGACCAGTTTTATTCAACGTCACCTACAAATAGGGTATAACCGTGCAGCACGAATAATCGAACGCATGGAGAGTGAAGGCGTTGTCAGTAAAGCCAATCGAGTCGGTCGTCGCGAAGTCCTTATCGGTGACGTGGGCGAAACCGTTCTTTAAATCCTTATCCCTAGCCATTTTTATTATTATGGCCCTATCAATCCCGGCGCAAGTTGACGCTGCGCCTGCCGTCTTGTCCAGTAGCGATAAAGCCACGGTGAGCCGGGTTCAACAGTATCTCAATGAACTGTTCACCCTGAAATCCCGGTTTTTGCAAGCAACATCAACGGGTAATTATGCTGAAGGAACATTTTATCTTTCCCGACCGGGCAAAATGCGCATTGAATACGACCCGCCAGTACAGTTTTTGATTGTCGCTGACGGCACCTGGTTGATCTATAACGACCTGGAGCTAGACCAGATCACCCACCTGCCTTTGGGAGTGACGCCTGCCGATATTTTACTGCAAAAAAAAATCTCTCTGTTAGGCGGTGATCTTGAGGTCACCAAGGTAGAGCATGCACCGGGGTTAATTGGTGTTACAATAGTGCCTGATGATGAAGACGGCGGCCATCTGACCCTGATATTTGCTGATAAGCCCCTGGAATTAAAAAAATGGGTCGTGATTGACCCTCAGGGGGTTACAACTTCGGTCTCGCTGCTTTCCACCCGGCGCGATATCTCTCTTGATCCAAAGCTTTTCCACGTCAAGCTTAAGCAGGACGAAAACCCCCTTGGCGAGCACTAGCACTCGAGATTCGGCGTTTTTTAGTCCGGAATTTATTTTAATCTAAGGAGCCAGACGATAGCCGCCGGGTTCAGTCAGTAAAATACGGGCGTTGGAAGGATTTTCCTCAATCTTCTGACGTAAACGGTAGACATGTGTTTCCAGGGTATGAGTCGTAACCCCGGCGTTATAGCCCCAGACTTCGTCCAGCAGCACATCGCGCCCGACAACTTTGTCACCAACCCGATACAGGTATTTTAAGATGGCCGCTTCCTTATCGGTCAGACGCACCTTCTTGTTTGTTTCCGTCTCCAGCAACAGTTTCGCCCCCGGCTGAAAGCTGTAGGGGCCAATGGTGAAAACCGCATCGTCACTTCGCTCGTGCTGGCGAATATGGGCCCGCAGTCTTGCCAGCAAAACACCCAAACGAAATGGTTTGGTAATGTAATCATTGGCCCCTGCGTCAAGGCCAAGAATCGTATCTGCGTCCGTATCTGCGCCAGTCAACATAATGATAGGTGACTTGATGCCGCCACGACGCATCAACCTGCACACCTCGCGACCATCCATATCGGGCAAGCCAACATCCAGAATTATTACATCAAAGTAATCTTTTTTAGTTAGCTCCAAGGCCTCTGCGCCACTGGTCGCAATACTTGGGACAAACTCTTCATGCAATTGCAATTGCTCAGAGAGCATTTCCAATAGGGGCGTTTCATCATCAACAATAAGAACCTGTTTTCCGGTGCTCATATTCCTGCCTTATGTTCCCGTGTCATATTGTCCGGGTTATTGTGCTATAACGATAATATGGTTATGGCCTGCGTCAATAGAAGATCGCGAAACTGTGAATTGCGCCTTTAAGCAATGCTCATTTTGACGTATGGTCCCGTTTCAATTTAATACCGCCTGGGCGAAGAGTATGCCACACCGTCTCAAAGTAATTCAGATGCCGGCCTCGCGCGAAGCTATTTCGCTATTGACCGTTGATCGCTGTGTTTCCGAACTTCGCCGTGGACGTATGGTCGCCGTACGCGGCGGCGGTGGCATTGCCGCCCTGGTTCAGGCCGCTGAGGCGGTCACCGACACAGCACTGCAGCAGCTAAGCGATGTGGCCATGAGTGATCCCATGCTGGCGATCACGGCCCGGCGGGGCATGGTCTTGAACCTGACCGATAAAGATACATCGGCCATTATCATTGGATGTGCAAAAGGCTGGCGTGCCCAGAACATTCTTGATCTTGCTGACCCGTTGTCAGACTTCGAGCTTGATAAAGGCGACTGCGACAGCCTTGATGTGGAAAATGCTGAACAATACAGTTGCGAGACCGCCGGCATTGGTCTGGCCAAGATCGCCCGCCTGTTGCCTGCCGCCCTGGTCGCGCGCATCGCTGATAAAGATGCCGATGATCTTGATGCCTGGGCAATTCGCCACGGCTTACTGGTCGTCGATGCCGGAGATGTCTTTCAATACGAGCACACCCAGGCCCGCACCCTGAAAGCGGTTAGCGAAGCCCGGGTCCCCTTGCTTGATGCCCACGACAGCCGCATCATTGCCTTCAGGCCTTTTGACGGTGGCCTTGAGCATCTGGCCATTGTCATTGGCGAGGATAACATCAAAAAAGACCAGCCGGTGCTCGTACGCCTGCATTCAGAATGTTTTACAGGTGATCTTCTGGGCAGCCTCAGGTGCGATTGCGGCGACCAGTTACGCAGTGCCATCAATGAAATCGCCGTCGCCGGGGGCGGGCTGCTGCTGTATTTGGCCCAGGAAGGGCGAGGCATTGGCCTGGTTAATAAGTTGCGTGCCTATGAACTGCAAGATAGCGGCTTCGATACTATTGATGCTAACGAACAACTGGGATTTGATGCTGATGAACGGATTTATCTTCCAGCCGCGGAAATGTTGCGTCAGCTCGGCTTTAAGGCAATCCGCCTGATGACCAATAACCCGGATAAAATCAACTCTTTAGCGGCTTGTGGTCTTAATGTGGTTGAACGGGTCGAACATGCCTTCCCATCCAACAAACACAACGAACATTACCTTAAGACCAAAGCCGTGCGCAGCGGTCACCTGTTCTAGGGCCCTAGCCTTTTTTACCTCTTTTGCTTTGTCGAGGCGGCAGTTCTTGCCGCCAGCACTTCTTTCACCTTCTTTAACTAATTGATTTATAAGTGTTTTTACTTGGCACAAGCCTTGCATTTTCTCTAAGGACACGGCTGGCACCTGCTTATGGGGCCCAGCCTTGAATGAAACCCTTGTTGAAGATTGACGACCATGAACGGTTCCATCGACACAACCAATGCCCAATCTGTCCTGCCGACGCCCAGAACGTCGTTGCAGAATATTGGCGAGAAGCGCGATGAGGAAGAAACCGGACGGACCGGACATAACTTTCAGGCCTTTGGCGCAGATGGTTTCACTTTCCTGGATTTCCTGGACATCATCAACCCGCTGCAGCACATCCCCATTGTCGGCACCATGTATCGCTCCATGACAGGAGATGAAATTGATCCCGGGTCGCGTATCGTCGGCAGCACGCTATTTGGCGGCCCCATCGGAACCGTTGTCGCCATGACAAATGTTGCCGTTGAACAAAGCACCGGTCAGGATATGGGCCAGCACATGATGGCCATGCTATCCGGAGAAGATGACAACAACCCGGCTGATGAAAATGGCGTCACCCTGGCTAATTCACCCATGCCTTCCAGTATTGCCAATGCCTCCAGCCCAATTTCCACCAATGCGGAAGTCCTTGAGTGGGCGCAGCGAGAAACTGCCCGCTCTGCTGAAGCCGCCGATGAAGCTCGTTTAAAAACAGTGCCGCAAAAATCCGCGACTGTGCCACGGGGAGCCATAGATATTGCCGCCAATATAGAGGTTCTGAACTGGGCCCGTCAGGAAGCCGCGCTTTCTCGCCCGGCTGTAGAAACGGCAACCGCCAACACACTGGATAAAAACAGGGCGGCCAAGCAGGCAGCCCTTGATAGTCGCGAGACGGCCCTCAACATCCGCAACGCCATGGGTCGGGATCAGGCCCAGTTAAGCGGCGCAACCGCCCCTCTTGGCGGCTGGTTCTCCGAAACCATGCTGGTGGCCCTGACCCGATATGATGAAGGTGCCCAACTTGGTAAAGGCCCTGGTGAGAAACGTACGGTGGAAAACGTAGACAACCGCGAATAGTCTTCGCCGCTTGCCGGTTTTCAGATAAAATCACGCCATGGATATTCTCGTCGACAGCTCCGCTATGCTGACCTGGAGGGATGCTCTGGGCACAGCCCACACGGTGCAGTGCGCCCTGGGCCGCAGCGGCATTGCCGTCAAACAAGGCGAAGGGGACGGCGTCACCCCTGTCGGAAGCTTCGCTTTATTAGGTGTTATGGTCAGAGCTGACCGGATAGCCTTGCCCAAAACCGCCCTTGATGTATCAACCATTAACAAGAATGATGGCTGGTGCGATGACCCGGCGTCACCTGATTACAACAGCCCCATCACCCTGCCCCACAAGGCAAGCCATGAAAAGCTTTGCCGCGATGACGCCTTGTACGATGTCATCGTCGATGTGGATTTCAATCGTTCTGAGCCCACCCCAGGAAAAGGCAGCGCAATTTTTATCCACGTCGCCCGGCCTGCTTATACCCCAACAGAAGGCTGCGTTGCACTTGCCCTGAATGACTTGCTGGAGCTTCTAAAGTCCTGTGACAGTGACACCCGACTTATAATCAGCCCTTAAAAGCCTGTCGGGGACCGAAAATAGCCGTGCCGACACGCACATGAGTCGCCCCGAAACGCACAGCCTGTGGATAGTCTGCGCTCATTCCCATGCTTAGCTCGTCAAGACCATTACGCCTGGCGATCTGGGCCAACAGGGCAAAATGCAAGGAGGCTTCTTCATCAAATGGCGGAATGCACATAAGGCCGCGCACAGGCAGACCCAGTTCATCACGGCAAAGGGTGATAAAATCATCAGCCTGCAGCGGTAAAATCCCTGCCTTTTGTTCTTCCTCGCCCGTGTTTATCTGAATCAGACAATCGAGACGCTGTCCAGTTTCTGCCATGACTCGGGCCAGGGCGCGGGCCAGTTTTGGCCGATCAAGGGTTTCAATAACATCAAACAGGGCGAGCGCCTGACGGACTTTGTTAGATTGCAAAGGGCCGATCAAATGCAAGCAAACATCAGGGTAATCGCGTTTTAGTTCCGGCCATTTACCTTCGGCTTCTTGAACCCGGTTTTCACCAAAAATCCGCTGGCCAGCCTCCAGCACCGGACGAATGGCATCCGCCGGATGAGTTTTTGAAACCGCGACCAGGGCAACCGATTGCGGATCACGCCCGGCCTCGCGGGCAACGGTGACAAGTTCGCCTTGAACCTTTTCAAGGTTGCCGGAAGCATCCGTATGGTTATTATTTTCAACAGTCACTTAAACAACTTCCCCTGGATCAAGAAAAAACAACGTGCGAATCCTAACAGACCGCCAAGCTGCGCGAAAGCTGCCCCGAAGAATTTTACTGACCGATAGTGTGCGGCTAGCCGATCCACGCGACGCCGTAAGGGCTTTGCCAGCAAGGAGCGGCGTCATTCTGCGCCATTACGATGATCTTGATCGAGCCGGTTTGGCCCGCAAGTTGTTAGCTATTTGTCGGCCCAGGAAAATCCTGCTTCTTGTTGCAGGTGACGCGCGCCTTGCAAGAGCCGTTGGTGCCGATGGCCTGCACCTGCCAGAACACATGTTGGCACACGGTCTTGGCAACTGGCGCGCATGGCAACGCCCGGAGAAACTTCTTTGCGTTGCAGCTCATTCGCCCAAAGCCCTATGCAAGGCGGCGGCGGCATCTGCCGACTTTGCCTTGCTGTCGCCGGTTTTTCCGACAAAAAGCCATCCTGGGGGCGGGACCATCGGCATTCATCGGTTTGCCAGCTGGGCGTCAAAGGCCCGACTTCCTGTTTACGCCCTGGGCGGCGTTACCCGTCAAAACAAGGCCCGTATATTGGCCTCAGGAGCCGCCGGATGGGCTGCCATTGGCGGTTTATCAAATAGCGCCCGGAAACTTGATTAATAACAGGGTATAGTGCCCGGCAAATCTTTCGTATATTAAAGACATCGACCCTGAAGCTTTAGGAGCGCGCTTCGACATGACTGATCGTTTAACTATAAAGCACGAACCCTGTAAATCAGCCGGCCCTGGACGCCATTTGTTATTGGCGCTCATTGCTGCAATCACCTTGTTGAGCAGTGCCTGTACCGAGGGCGAACCTGTTAGTGAGGCTCCGGCAAACTCGCCAAATGTTAATATCAGGGACCAAAATGCCTCGGGTGGTGTTTTCGGGGGGGGTGGCTTTTTTGCTGATGATCCCTACGCCGATGGCCGTTCTATTGGCGTAAACAGTTTTTTATGGCGCGCCTCCCTGGATACCATTTCCTTTATGCCTGTTAGTTCTGCTGATCCCTTTGGCGGCGTTATCATTACGGACTGGTACTCGGCCAGCGAAGCGCCTAATGAGCGCTTCAAGCTGAATGTATATATTCTTGGTCGTGCCCTCAGGGCCGATGGTGTACGTGTCGCTGTTTTTCGCCAAATCCTTGCCTCTCAAGGCGGTTGGCGCGATGTTGCCATCGGCGATGCGCCAGCGACAAAAATTGAAGACTCAATCCTGACAAGAGCGCGCCAACTTCGAAATGAAGTATTACGGGCTCAATAGTCAATAGACGGAAAAACGATCAACTCTCATGTCGAACTATAATTCCAAAGCAACCGAGGCCAAATGGCAGGCCCAGTGGCAAGACACGGGCGCTTTCAACGTCACGGAAGACCCCTCCAAGCCCAAATACTACGTGCTGGAAATGTTTCCCTATCCTTCCGGGCGCATCCATATGGGACATGTGCGCAACTACACGCTTGGCGATCTTGTGGCGCGCTACAAAAAGGCCCGCGGATTTAACGTCCTTCACCCCATGGGCTGGGATGCCTTCGGGCTACCAGCGGAAAATGCCGCCATTGCCAATAATGTGCCCCCGGCTGAGTGGACCCGAGACAACATCGCTTCCATGCGCGACCAGTTGAAAAGCATGGGTCTGTCTTACGACTGGAGCCGCGAGTTGGCCACCTGTGAGCCTGATTATTACCGTCATGAACAAAAGATGTTCCTCGATTTTCTTAACGCCGGGCTTGTTTACCGAAAAGAATCCTGGGTCAACTGGGACCCGGTAGAAAATACGGTTCTCGCCAACGAACAGGTTATTGACGGCAAGGGTTGGCGCTCGGGTGCGGATGTAGAAAAGCGCAAGCTTTCCCAGTGGTTCCTGAAAATTACCGAATATGCAGACGATCTTCTTGAGACCCTGCAAGAACTGGAACGCTGGCCTGACCGGGTTCGCCTGATGCAGGAAAACTGGATTGGTCGTTCCGAAGGCGCCCACATCCGATTTGAACTGGTCGGACGCGACGATCGCCTTGAGGTTTTCACGACCCGCCACGACACCCTGTTCGGGGCCTCATTCATGGCCATTGCTGCGAACCATCCGCTGGCCCTGGAAATGGCCGAAGGTAACGCGGAGCTGACAGATTTTATTGCCGAATGTAACCAAATGGGCACCAGTGAGGCGGAGATCGAAACCGCAGAAAAAATCGGCGTCGATACAGGCCTGAAGGTTAAACATCCTTTTGATGCCACCAAGGAGCTGCGCGTTTTCGCCGCTAATTTCGTTTTAATGGATTATGGCACCGGGGCTATTTTTGGCTGCCCGGCCCACGATCAGCGCGATCTTGATTTCGCCCGTAAATATGATCTGGACGTCACCCCGGTTGTTGCCCCTAAAGACGCCGATCCTGCCACCTTCAGTGTGGCCAATGAGGCCTTTGTTGACGATGGTGTGCTGATAAATTCCGATTTCCTTGACGGCATGGCCGTTCCTGACGCAAAGGCGGCAGCGGCAAAAAGACTTGTTGATGCAGGCCATGGGGAAAGTACGGTCAACTTCCGCCTGCGTGACTGGGGCGTTTCACGCCAGCGCTATTGGGGCTGCCCTATTCCTGTTGTTCATTGCGATAGCTGTGGCATTGTCCCGGTTCCGGCCGATCAACTACCTGTCGCCCTGCCGGAAGATGTTAGTTTTGATAAGCCCGGCAACCCCCTTGAACATCACCCGACCTGGAAACATGTGGAGTGCCCAAAATGTTCAAAACCGGCCCGGCGTGAAACCGATACCTTCGATACTTTTTTTGAATCATCCTGGTATTTTGCCCGTTTCTGTTCGGCCCAGTCCGATCAGGCCTTCGAGCGCGATGCGGCCGATTACTGGTTGCCTGTGGATCAATACATTGGTGGCATCGAACATGCGGTTTTGCATCTTTTGTATTCCCGCTTTTTCACGCGCGCCCTAAAGCAGTGCGGTTATTTAGGTATTAAAGAACCCTTTGAAGGCCTTATGACCCAGGGCATGATTTGTCACGAGACCTATCAGGACGCAGATGGCACATGGCTTTTACCTGAAGAGGCCGAGGCTTCAAGCGCCCCGGTTACTGTTGGACGCTCTATAAAAATGAGTAAGTCCAAGAAAAATGTCGTTGATCCGGAAGAGATCATTAGCACCTACGGTGCGGATACGGCGCGCCTGTTTATGTTATCGGACAGCCCGCCGGATCGAGACCTGGATTGGACGGATTCCGGCATTGATGGGGCATGGCGTTACGTCAACCGTTTGTGGCGCATGATGACGGAACTTAAAGTACCGCTTGCTGAAAGCGGTGCCCCGCAACCGGAAAACCTTGCCAGCAGCGTTGATCAGGCTCACCGGGCTATTCATAAGACCGTTGCCGCTGTATCCAATGATCTTGATAGATTCCACTTCAACAAGGCTGTCGCGCGCATCCGTGAATTAACAAACGCCCTGGATGCCCTTGACGGAACTGAAGCCGGAGCCGGTTGGGTTCTACGTCAAGGGTTTGAAACAATTGTTTGTCTTATTGGACCAATGATGCCCCACATTGCCGAGGAACTTTGGCAACAGCTAGGTCATGATGTTATGCTGACGGACACACCCTGGCCCGTTGTTGATGAAAGCCTGTTGGTTGAAGACAGCGCGACCGTTGCGGTTCAGCTCAATGGTAAACTACGCGGAACAATTGAGCTGCCCAAAGGCTGTAAGGGCAAAGAAGCAGAAGATGCGGCGCTGGCCTTACCCCGGATTGCGGAGGCTATTAGCGGCAAGGATATCAGGAAAATCATCGTCGTGCCGGACAGGATTATAAATGTTGTTATCTAGACATCTACGCTCCCGCGCAGGCAAACTTTCTTTTGTTGCTCTTGCTTTGGTCTTAAGCACTTTGCTTGGGGCCTGTGGTTTTAGCCCGCTTTATGGCAAACGCGGGGACGTCGACTTTTCAGTCGAACAGCATCTCGCGCTTATTGACATTCAGCCGATTAAGGACCGGATTGGTCAACAACTACGCAATAATTTACTTGTCCGCCTTAATCTCAAGGGCCAACCAGCAAACCCGCTGTACACTCTGAGTGTCACCCTAAATGAATCCAATACCAATCTTGGTGTTAAAAAATCTGCGGTGGTAACGCGCGGTAATCTAAGGATTTCAGCCGACTATACTCTATCACGGGCGGCCAGTGTCAATTCTGGAATTGATGCCATCACCCTCACAACGGCGACGGTTACGACGATCAGTAGTTACGATATTCCCCAGGCCCAATATACAGCCCTTGCCGCCCTGAAGGACGCCCGAGCCCGAGCCGTCAAGGAAATTGCTGACGACATGAGAACCCGCCTTGGTATTTATTTTCGCCAGAACCCACAATAAGCCTTTTTATTTTCGCCACTGAGCACGAACAGGCCAACCATGAAAATTACAGGCGCACGTCAGGACGGATTTATTAAGCAACCGGATCCCGCCGTCGCCTGCGTGCTTTTATATGGACCTGACCGGGGCCTGGTTCGTGAGCGCGCCATGACATTGGCTAAAACCGTCGTCGATAGCCCTGACGATCCTTTTCGCGTTGTCCACATTGCCGGTGCAGATCTGAAAAATGATCCGGCCCGTCTCGCCGATGAGGCCCAGGCTATGGCCCTTGGTGGCGGCCGACGTTTAATTCGCCTTCGAGACGTTGGTGATGCCACAACAAAAACCATCGCCGCCTATTTGGAGAGCGCTGCTTCTGGCGATGCCTTAATTGTTGTTGAAGGGGGTGAACTTGGCCCACGTTCCTCTTTGCGCAAACTTTTTGAAAAAGCCAAGAATGCCGCCTCCATTGCCTGCTACGGCGATGATGCCAGAAGCCTGCCCAGGGTCATAAATGAAGCCCTTAGCGCCCATGGCCTGAAACCTTCACGCGATGCCTTGGCCTATCTGGTAAGCAGTCTTGGATCGGACCGTTCCGTCACCAGGGGTGAACTTGAAAAGCTTGCCTTATATATGGGCGCGCCCGGCCCGCTTGAGCTTGCCGACGCCATGGCCGCTATCGGTGACAATGCGGCGACGGCTATGGATGATATTACCCTGGCTGCCGGTTACGGCGACCAGGCCAAGTTGGATAAAGCCCTTGTTCGCGCTTTGGGCGAGGGTATTCACCCGGTTCAAATTCTTCGCGCAGCAGCCCGGCATTTTTTGCGTCTTCATCAGGCCGCAGGAATGGTCGCGGGTGGCAAAAACCCAGATATGGCCATGAAATCCTTGAAGCCGCCGGTGATGTTTATGCAGGTGGACGCTTTCAGGGCGCAATTACAACGTTGGCACCCTGGGCGTATAAGTGATGCCCTTGATTTGCTGGTAGAGGCTGAAATGGACTGCAAAACCACGGGCATGCCAGTTGAAGCCGTTTGCGGGCGCGCCCTTATGCGTATTGCACAAGCAGCCCGGCATTAGTCTTTACTGTAGATTTGGATTCGAGCCCAAGAATAACGCCCAGATCATCATCCAGGGCCTAATCGGACAAGACGGGTTTTTGTTTGTGACTAAGACGGGTGAGAATATCATCCAACTGGTTCAGGTCATTGTAATGCACGGTCAAGGCGCCACGACCATTGTTAAATTTTATGTCGACCTTAAGCCCCAACGTATCTGATATATCCCGTTCTAGGGCCAGAGTGTCCGGATCCTTGGCTGTCACGCGAGGCGCAGGGTTATTCTCGCCAGCGTTTGATTTTTTAACCAGCTTCTCTGTTTGACGAACATTAAGTCCTTGTTTTAAAACGATTTTTGCCAATTCTTCCGAATTGCTGGCGCTCAAAAGTGCGCGCCCGTGACCGGCACTCAAGCGGCCCTCATCGATCATGGTCTTGATTGAGTCCGGCAAGGACAGCAGTCGCAGGGTATTAGCCACATGGCTGCGGCTTTTGCCCATGGCTTTGGCCAGCACGTCCTGGGTGTGGGTGAATTCCTGCATCAGGCGTTGATAACCATCAGCTTCTTCCAAAGGGGACAGGTCCTGACGCTGTAGGTTCTCTATCAAGGCTATTTCCAGGGTTTCCTGATCGTTCAGATCCTTGATGATTACCGGAACGTCGTGCAGCTTGGCTTTCTGTGCGGCCCGCCAGCGCCTTTCGCCGGCAATAATTTCATAAGAATTGGGGCTGTTGGCATCACTTAAAGGGCGCACCAACAAGGGCTGCAATATACCTTTTTCAGCGATTGATCGGCTTAGTTCACCAATGCCCTCATCATCCATATGCTGTCGCGGCTGGTATTTGCCCGGTTGCAGGAATTCTATGGGGACCGTTTTGCCTGGGCGGCCACTATCGGAGCTTGCAGCATTATCTTCGCCATCCCCCAGAAGGGCCGACAGGCCACGGCCCAGTTTGCGCTTTTTATCGTCTGCAGGGCTCATGTTGCGGATGCCTTTCGTTCGCGGCGAATAACTTCACCGGCTAAATGCAAATAAGCTTGTGATCCCGCACAGGCCATATCATAAACCAGCACAGGACGGCCATATGACGGTGCTTCGGAAACCTTCACATTACGGGGGATCACTGTTTTATAAACCTTATCGCCAAAATACTCGCGCACATCGGCAGCAACCTGGTCCGACAAATTATTACGCTTATCAAACATGGTCAGGACAATGCCCTGTAATTCAAGGCCCGGATTGAAGCCCTTGCGAATGCGCTCAATTGATTTTATCAAATGACTAATCCCTTCAAGGGCAAAGAATTCACACTGCAGGGGAACAAGCACCGCATGGGCGGCAACCAGCGCATTAATAGTCAGAAGCCCCAAAGCCGGTGGGCTATCAATCAGCACATAATCATAAAAGCTGTTTTCGCCATCGGGACCGGCAATAGGGGCCAAGGTCCGGCGCAAACTGAATTCCCTCGCGTCAACGTCAATCAGTTCAATCTCTGCACCGCTTAAATCCATGCCTGACGGCACGATATCCAAGCCTGGAATATCCGTCGGCTGAATAGCCTCAGACAAGGGAATTTGTTCCATTACCACATGATAGGTGTTGCGGAACCTTGCTTCCTGACTAACGCCCAAACCAGTGCTGGCATTCCCTTGCGGGTCAAGGTCTATGATCAGAACCTTTTTCTTAACGGCGGCCAGGGCCGTCGCCAGATTAATTGCTGTTGTTGTTTTGCCAACGCCGCCTTTCTGATTGGCCACGGCAATAATGCGGGTTGAACTGCTATGCCAACCAAGAGGGGGCGTCACAAGGGATTCTGCCGTGTTCTCAGTCATTGGCGTCGTTTCACATTTTCTACTTTAAGAATCGTCCCGGAAGGATCCGATTGGCTCTGAACTTTGGTTACCTGTATCATCCAGTTTTTCTCCGATTGGGTCAATTCCTCATCAGCTTTTTTACCCTTAGGAAACAAACAAATTGACTCCTCCCGCAAGAACGATTCGGCCAAAGCCAACAGTTTATCCAGGGGGGCCAGAGCACGGGAAGTGACGACATCAACCTGAACCCTGGGCAAATCTTCTATTCTGCCATTCTCCAGGCGGGCACATGGGCCGGTTTCGGTCACCCGCATGGCCTCCGCAAGAAAAGCACACTTGCGCCCGTCACTTTCAACCATAGTCACTTGTGGGCCGCCCATAATCGCCAGCACCAGCCCGGGAAAGCCGGCCCCACTGCCAAAATCCATGACGGAGCAATCAGGCCGGGGCAATAGGGGGTAAAGTTGTGCAGAATCCAACATATGCCTATTCCATAAGTCTGAAATAGTGTTGCCGCCCACCAGATTAATTTTCTTCTGCCATTTCTCCAGCAGGTCTGCGTATGCCTGCAAGCGGTGCAATGTTTCGTCGCTAACGCCGGTTGCTTCCTGAAATTGTTTCACGTGAAACATCAAATAGAGGCTTTATCGCGTCGACGCACATGGGTGAGCAGCGCCGTCAGAGCCGCCGGGGTTACGCCAGAAATACGGGCTGCCGCAGCCAATGTGGCTGGACGGGCCTGTTCCAGCTTGCTGCTTACTTCCGTGGACAGACCGGGCATGGCGTTAAAGTCCAGGTCATCGGGAATGGCCAGGGCCTGATCCCGTCGAAACGCCTTAACATCAGCCTCCTGTCTTTCCAGATAGCTGCTATAGCGTGCATCGATTTCGATTTGCTCAATAATATTCAGGGGCAATTGCGCCAGTTCCGGCCACAGGGGTAGAAGGGCATCCCGATCTATATCCGTATAGGACAGCAGGGTGCGCGCACTTCGACGTACCCCGTCTTGATTGATGCTCAAACCAAGGACGGCCAACTGGCTCGGTGTCGCCGACAGCTCATCAAGCAGGGCGCGGGCCTTGGACAGGGCCTTGGTTTTATCGTGAAAGGCTTTATCTCTTTGCCAGCCAACTAGGCCAAATTGTATTCCCTTGCCAGTCAAGCGCTGGTCCGCGTTGTCGGCGCGAAGGGCCAGGCGATATTCAGCCCGGGACGTAAACATACGGTAAGGTTCTTCTGTTCCCAAAGTAACCAGATCATCAATCAAAACACCTATATAGGCATCCGCCCTGTCCAGAATGAATGATTCGGAGTCAAAACCATTACTGCCGCCAGCAATAAGGGCTGCATTAACCCCTGCCATAAGGCCTTGGGCCGCGGCTTCTTCATATCCTGTCGTACCGTTGATCTGTCCGGCCAGGAACAAGCCCGGTGCCCGCAAGGTCTGCAGGGATGGCGCCAGTTCCCGGGGGTCGACGAAATCATACTCAATAGCATACCCCGGCTGCAGCATGGTCGCGCGCTCCAGCCCCGGAATGGTTTTCAATAGATTAAGCTGAATGTCTTCCGGCAAGGAAGTTGAGATGCCGTTGGGATAAATCGTCGGATCGTCCAGTCCTTCTGGCTCCAGAAATATTTGATGGCGCTGACGTTCAGCAAAACGCACAACCTTGTCCTCAATAGATGGACAATAACGTGGCCCGGCACCTTCAATTTGGCCGGAATATAAAGGGGCGCGATCCAGGTTATCCCGAATTAGGTCGTGGGAAGCGACTGTGGTGCCGGTGATATAACAGGGAATTTGCGGTACCGTAATCTTGTCCGTCAAAAACGAGAAGGGGACCGGTGGCTCGTCACCGGGCTGTTCCTGCAAACCGGAATAATCAATGGTCCGCCCATCTATGCGCGGCGGCGTCCCTGTTTTCAGGCGGCCCAGACGAAAGCCCAGCCTCTCAATAGTTTTGGCCAATCCAATGGTCGGCGCTTCACCGACCCGTCCTGCCGGTGTTTGTTTCTCGCCCAAATGAATAACCCCGCGCAGAAACGTGCCCGTGGTAATAACAACTGCCGCAGCCTTGATGGTCTTGCCCTGTGCGGTGATAACGCCGGACACCCGCCCCCAGGCATCAAAGGTCAGGTCTTCGGCAGAGCTTGCAGCCATGTGCAAATTTTGCTGCCCGGCCAACAAGTCTTGAACGGCTTTTTTATACAGGCTTCTATCGGCCTGGGCCCGGGGGCCCCATACCGCAGGCCCCTTGCGACGATTGAGCATGCGAAACTGAATGCCAGCCCGGTCAATAGCCCGGCCCATAATGCCGTCAAGGGCATCCACTTCACGAACCAATTGCCCCTTGGCAAGGCCACCAATGGCCGGATTACAAGACATTTCGCCAACCGTGTCCATGCGATGGGTCAACAGCAGGGTATTCGCGCCCATGCGCGCCGCTGCCGCTGCCGCTTCTGTCCCGGCGTGTCCGCCACCGATAACGATGACGTCATATGTATCCTCATGAACCATGGCCGGAATGTAGGCACGCGGACCTCTGGAGTCAAAGCATTGCTGATCAAAATGTTTCACGTGAAACAATTGGCAAAACCAGAACGTTTAATGATTCTGTTTTGTTCCTTGATTCGCCTTCGAAATGGAGAGTCCTAAATCGATTCGGCCCGGCAATTAGTTACCGGGTGCAAAAAGCTATCATTTGCCAATGCAAAACTTGGAAAAAATCACATCAAGCAGGTCTTCCACATCAATGCGGCCGGTAATTCGTCCCAGTGCACGGGCTGCCAGACGCAGGTCTTCGCCCAGTAATTCCGCTTCTGTGGCCCCGATAGCTCGTTGCAGGGCCTCATGGCAAGTTTTCAGGGCCTCCCGGTGACGCTGTCTGGTCAGGGCGGGACCGGAATCTCCGGCGAAAAGGTCGCTGGCCTGATCCTGCAAAGCGGCCAACAGCGCATCAAACCCGTCGCCTGTCTTTGCTGACAAGGCCACAACAGGGCGGTTTTTAACGTGATCTGGCAAGGGGTCGTGGGCCAAATCGCTTTTATTAAGAATGACAAGAGTGTTGGAATCGATCAGATCCAGGGTTAAAGCGTCAAGCCCTGACGCCCCTTGTAAATCAGCCGCATCGAACACGGCCAGCTTCATATCCGCATCATCTGCCCTCTCAAGAGCCCGGCGCACGCCCTCATTCTCAATGCTGTCCCCAGCTTCACGCAAACCAGCCGTATCTGCGGCGATGACAGGATAGCCGCCTAGATCCAGATGAACGTCAATAACGTCCCGGGTCGTGCCGGCAATATCGCTAACAATGGCCGCGTCGCGCTTTGCCAACCGATTTAACAGGCTCGACTTGCCCGCATTGGGCGGGCCGATAATGGCCAGATAAAGCCCTGTGCGCAAACGCTCGCCCCTATGGGCATCATCAAGATGTCCGGCAATTGCTGCGGCAATTGCCGTAGCAATTGACCTGGCCTCACCCATTAGATCATCGGGAATGTCTTCGTCGGAAAAATCAATGTCGGCTTCGCTTAGTGCTTGTGCCCGGATTAATCTCTCGCGCCAACTATCATACAGATGGCCCAGCTCACCGCGAGACTGCCTGCGTGCCTGTTTACGCTGGGCCTCGGTTTCCGCCTCGATCAAATCAGCCAGACCCTCCGCCGCTGTCAGGTCCATCTTGTCGTTCTCAAAGGCTCGGCGGGAAAACTCTCCAGCCTCGGCAGGGCGCAACCCGGGCAAGGCGGACAAAGCCGCCTGCAGGGTGTTGATGACCGCCGTTCCCCCATGCACATGCAGCTCAACCACATCCTCGCCAGTAAAGCTGGCCGGGGCGGGAAACCACAAGACAAGGCCGTCATCCAGTGCTGCCCCTTGGGAATCAACAAAGCTCGTCCGTTTTGCCAGGCGGGGCCGGGGAAGTTCTTCGCCAGTGAGGCTTCTCAACGCCGCGCCTGCAGCCGGTCCTGAAAGACGGATGACAGCGATGCCAGCCCGACCCATACCGCTGGCCAGGGCGAAAATGGTATCCTCAGCGCTCATTCCTCATCTTTCAGCATAAGTCGCTGAACGGGTGTTCCACCTTGCAGGTGTTGCTCAAGAATATCATCCACATCCTGGCGCGTTTCCATGTGGTACCAAATACCATCCGGATAAACCACGACCGCCGGGCCAAGCTCGCAACGATCAAGACATCCGGCGGCATTGATTCGGATTCCCAACAATCCCAACTCTTTGGCCCGAGCCTTCATGTAGCCCCGTAAATCAACGGAGCCGCGATCAGCACAGCAGCCCCGCGGATGTCCCTCGGGGCGCTGGTTGGTGCAGCAAAAAACATGCAGACGGTAATAGCCTTCAGCCATCTTTATTCTGGTCCTTGCCTTGAGCCATTTGTGAGAAGAACGTTTTCTGCATCTGCTCGAAGCTTTCCATGCCAGCGGGCATCCAGGTCTTGAAAAGGGCGTCCGGGCCCATGGCATCCAGGTTGGCTTTCATACGCGCTTCAACCTCGGCCAGCATTGCTTCTTGCATGGGCTTAACATCGGGAAGACCCAGCAAGGCACGGGCCTCTTCCGGTGTGCAATCAATATCGAAGGTAACTTTCATAAGCCATTGCTCCTAAAATTAAAGGTTGTTTCTGCACCCGTAACACACAAAATGTAAATGTCAAAAACCTGATATAAGAGTTCCCCCCATGAGCCGCAATCGATTAGACGAAGAAATCAGCCCCTATTTGCGACAACACCGCACCAATCCTGTTCACTGGCAGGCATGGGGCACAGAAGCCCTTGCAACGGCTGAGCGCGAAAACAAGCCGATCCTTTTGTCCATTGGTTACGCCGCCTGTCACTGGTGCCACGTCATGGCCCATGAAAGTTTTGAAGATGACGCCATCGCCGGGGTCATGAATGATCTGTTTATCAACGTCAAGGTCGACCGGGAAGAACGCCCGGATCTGGACGTTATTTATCAGTCGGCCCTGGCCCTTATGGGCGAGCAAGGCGGCTGGCCCCTGACCATGTTCCTGACCCCCAAGGGCGAACCTTTTTGGGGCGGGACCTACTTCCCGTCAACGCAGCGTTACGGCCGTCCGGCCTTTCCCGACCTTCTGAAGCAGATTTCAGAATCCTACGCCAGCCAGCAGGAGCGCATCGCAGAAAGTGTCGAGGCGCTACGAAATGCCCTTGAGCAGCTTTCCAAGCCAGCCGGTGGGGCCGGGCTTTCGTTCGAGCTTCTCGACGAGGCGGCCGCCCTGGCCCAGGGCGTGACAGACAGCACCTGGGGCGGCACCCAAGGGGCGCCAAAGTTCCCCCAGGCCAGTTTCTTTAAATTTTTGTGGCGCTCCCACTTACGCACGGGCAAAGCCCCATACGGGGACAGCGTCAAATTATTACTGGAACGCATGTGTCAAGGCGGCATCTATGATCATCTGGGCGGTGGATTCGCGCGCTATTCAACAGACGAATTCTGGCTCGCTCCCCATTTTGAAAAAATGCTCTATGACAACGCGCAGCTTCTGGAACTGATGGCAGAGGTCTGGCGCACAACCAAACACCCCTTGCTGGCAACCCGAATGGAAGAAACCATCCAGTGGTGCCTGAATGAAATGACACTGCATCTTGAGGGTGATGAAGGATTTGCCTTTGCCAGCGCCCTGGATGCGGACAGCGAGGGTGAGGAGGGGCGGTTTTACGTCTGGAATGAAGACGAGATCGATCAGATCCTTGACGGCAATTCAGCCCTATTCAAAAAAGCCTATGACGTTACCCCTGGCGGTAACTGGGAAGGCAACACAATCCTTAATCGCAATGAAAGCGCCGACACCCGCGAGGTTTTTAGCGCCGCCGACGAAAGCAAGTTAAAGGAATGCCGTCAGGCATTATTAAAAGTCCGCGACAAGCGCATCCGCCCTGAACGCGATGACAAGGCATTGGTCGACTGGAACGCCATGATGGTTTCAGCCCTGGCACACGCAGGCGCGCTGATGGATCGTGAAGACTGGATAGAAACTGGCAAAACCGTGTTTGAATTTCTGTGCCGAAACATGGTCAAAGCCGGACGCTTTCAGCATTCCTGGCGCGACGGCAAATTGCGCCACACTGCCGTGCTCGATGACTATGCACAAATGATCCGCGCCTCCTTAAGCCTGCTTGAAGCGACGGGAAACAGCGTCTACCTGGATCAGGCCGAAGCCTGGATGGCGACGGCCCAGACCCACTACGCCGACGAGCAGGGCGGGGGATACTTCCTCAGCGCCGATGATACGAAAGACCTGATCACCCGTTCCAAGACCATCGCCGACAATGCGGTGCCTTCAGGGAACGGCGTCATGGCTGAATGTCTGGCCCGCCTGTATCTACTAACGGGCAACGAGGACTATCGCGATCGCGCAGAAAAATTAATCCGCACGTTCTCAAGCTCGCAAGCGCGAAACCTGGTCAGTCAATCAGGCCTGATGATGGGCTATGAAATTTTAGAACGGGCTTTAAGCATTGTCATTGTCGGGGACGATGAAAAACTTGTGCGCGCTGCCATGGAAGCGGCGCCGCCATGGCGTGTGATATTAAACATTACCCCCGGCACGACCCTTGCTGGCAACCATCCAGCTTACGGCAAAACAAATATTGATAAGCCCGCCGCCTTTGTCTGCACGGCAGGGACGTGCAGCCTACCCATGGATAGTGCGGAAAACTTGAGAGATCATCTCGCCAAGTTGTAAGATCGTCCCTATGTACTTCCAAACCATAAAAAGCCCGCTCGGACCCTTGACCCTGTTTAGCGAGAACGACGCCATCGTCGCCCTTGAATTTGGTGAGGTAACGGGGGGCAAATCATCGCCTTTGTTGAAAGAGGCCCGTTTCCAACTGGCGGCTTATTTCAAGGGCAAGCTCAAAGGTTTTGACTTACCACTTAAGGCCGCCGGAACAGATTTCCAAAAAGCCGTGTGGAATCTTATGGTTGAAATTCCTTATGGCTCTACCCGCAGTTATGGCGAGCTTTCCGATGAGCTGAAAAGTGCGCCACGCGCCATCGGCGGCGCTTGCGGGAAAAACCCAATTCCTATTATTGTGCCCTGTCATCGAATTCTCGCCGCCAACCATAAAATTGGTGGTTTCAGTGGCGGAGAAGGGACGGATACCAAGGTTTCTTTGCTACGCCTTGAAGGCGTTACTTTTTAAAAGTTCAAACAATTGATCGGAACAATCATGAGCAAGGCAATTCGCATCCACGAAACCGGCGGGCCGGAAGTTCTCAAATGGGAAGACGTAGATGTGGGCGCGCCCGGTCCCGGTGAGGCCAAGGTCCTCCATACGGCTATCGGTCTTAATTACATCGACGTTTATGGACGTACCGGCCTCTATCCCCTGCCGTCAATGCCCCATGCCCTGGGCATGGAAGCGGCAGGCGTTGTGGAAGCCATTGGTGATGATGTCAGCGATGTCAGCGTTGGTGATCGCATCGCCTATGTCATCGGCCCTCCCGGCGCCTATTCGGAAGAACGCGTCGTTCCCGCTGACCGCCTGATCAAGTTGCCGGACGGAATCTCCGACGAAACCGGGGCAGCCATGATGTTACAGGGCATGACAGCACAGTATCTATTGCGCCAAACCTACAACGTCAAAGCAGGGGACAGCATCCTGATCCACGCCGCTGCCGGTGGTGTTGGGTTAATTGTCTGCCAATGGGCCAAGCACTTGGGGGCAACCGTCATTGGCACCGTCGGCAGCGACAAAAAGGCGGCGCTGGCCATGGCGCACGGTTGCGATCATGCAATTGTTTACACCCGGGAAAACTTTAAAGATCGTGTCGCTGAAATAACGGGCGGCGAAGGTGTCAACGTGGTCTATGATTCCATTGGTAAGGATACCTTCATGGACGGCCTGGATAGCCTGAAGCCACTTGGCATGATGGTCACCTTTGGCAATGCCACCGGGCCTGTCGACGCCTTTTCGCCGGGCATTCTCGCCGCCAAGGGCTCCTTGTTTGTGACCCGCCCGAGCTTGTTCACCTACCTCGCCAAACGCGACAACCTGATGGCCATGGCCGCTGACTTGTTTGAAGTAGTTTCTTCAGGTGTGGTCAAGATCGAGATCAACCAAACTTACGATCTAAGTGATGCGGCCCAGGCCCACATTGATCTGGAAGCCCGCAAGACAACGGGCTCGACAATTCTGAAGCCGTAAACGATTCGGCAAAACAACAAAAAAGGCCGGGCCCCTTTTAGCAAGAGGTCCGGCCTTAATTTTGTTCAACAGCCGCCTAATTATTGGTTTTTAATTCTTGATTTCACAGACCGCAAAATCTTTAGGGACTGGCCCATCTTGGACATATCGCCGGTTTTATAACCCTCGTCATGCATGGACTTTCCAGCCATCAGGTCTTTCATTAAAATGTCTTTCTGCTCGGCGCTCAAATGCTGGTTGCTTTCCAGGGCCTTAATGGCTTTAGGATAGTCTTTGACACCACTGCACGCCGAAGCAGCGGTAACTGAAGCAAAAACTAAAGCAGTAACAATCAAGAAATATCTCATGGGGGAAACTCTGTAACTATTCATATCTAATTGCAAACAACCTTAACTGTTCATGGAATCAAAGAAATCATCATTGGACTTGGAATCCTTGAGCTTGCCGTTGAGGAACTCCATAGCATCAACAACACCCATGGGCATCAAGATACGACGCAGCACCCACATTTTGGATAGGGTTCCTTGTTCGACCAGCAGCTCTTCTTTTCGGGTGCCGGATTTGGTGATGTCAATGGACGGCCACACTCGTTTATCAGAAAGCTTGCGATCAAGGATGATTTCCGAATTACCCGTGCCCTTGAATTCTTCAAAGATGACCTCATCCATACGTGAGCCCGTATCAATCAGGGCGGTGGAAATAATCGTTAACGAGCCACCTTCCTCGATATTACGCGCCGCACCGAAGAAGCGTTTCGGGCGCTGCAGGGCATTGGCATCAACACCACCGGTCAAAACCTTGCCGGAAGAAGGCACACATGTGTTATAGGCGCGAGCCAGACGCGTAATGGAATCAAGTAGAATAACAACATCCCGCTTGTGTTCGACCAGTCGTTTGGCTTTCGAGATAACCATCTCGGCAACCTGGACGTGGCGCGATGCTGGTTCGTCAAATGTGGAACTGACAACCTCGCCCTTAACGGAGCGCGACATATCAGTGACTTCTTCAGGACGTTCATCAATTAGAAGGACGATCAGGTAGCATTCCGGATGATTGGCGGCAATCGCCTGAGCGATATTCTGCAACATCACGGTTTTACCGGTACGCGGCGGCGCAACCACCAAGGCGCGTTGACCCTTGCCAATCGGCGAAATCAAATCAATAACGCGGGACGTCCGGTCCTTGACTTCCGGATCATCGATTTCCATTTTCAGGCGCTCGTCAGGATAAAGCGGCGTCAGGTTATCAAAGTTGGTGCGATGGCGCACATGTTCAGGGTTTTCGAAATTAATCTCGATGACTTTAAGAAGGGCAAAATAACGCTCACCGTCTTTGGGAGAGCGAATTTGGCCCTCAACCGTATCGCCGGTGCGTAAAGAAAAACGCCTGACCTGACTAGGCGAAACATAAATATCATCGGGGCCGGGTAAATAATTAGATTCGGGTGAGCGCAGAAAGCCAAAGCCGTCCTGCAGCACTTCGATGACTCCACCGCCAAAAATAGCCACATTGTTTTCAGCCAGCCTTTTCAGAATGGCGAAAAACATGTCCTGTTTTCGTAATGTGGAGGCATTTTCAATTTCAAGTTCTTCGGCATAAGCCAAAAGGTCTGCCGGGGATTTAGCTTTTAATTCTTTAAAATTCATAACTTTACTCTGATGAGTTGAACGGTTTTTGGGAAAGGCCGTTGCGGGGGTGAAAAAGGAAGATTAGGTGGAAACATTAGCGCGCGAGGCGCAAACTTCATGCAGAGGGAAAATTCGGGCAGCCCTTAAGGCCAAATTGATTACATGAAGTGGAAATGGAAGAAGGCCAACAAGATAACGCGTCGGTATATTTAATCAATTAATCAATCATCGCAGCAAATGCAAGCCTCTATTCACCAAGGCTTAAGAACAACCAGCAAGACAATGGCCATCATCACCAATGTGGGGGCCTCGTTGACAAAGCGAAAAAACTTTTGCGACTTGGTATTGGCATCGGCTTCAAAATCCCGCCGCCAGGCCCCCATTTTCATATGAATGACCATAAGCCCACCAATCAATAAAAGCTTTGCATGCAACCATCCTGCACTCCAGTCCGTCGAACTGTCGGCCAACATGAGCCCGCCAAAAAACAGCGACGCCAACATGGCCGGGTTCATGATCGCCTTAAGTAAACGACGCTCCATAACCTTGAAGGTTTCTGAAATCTCGGAGTCAATTTCTGCCTCAGCGTGATAAACAAACAGCCGCGGCAAATACAGCAAGCCCGCCATCCATGCTATGACCGAAATAATATGCCCGGCCTTGAGCCACAAATAGGTATCGCCTGAAAAATCCAAAGCCTCATTCCTTCTCGTTGTTTAGACACCGGATTGCGCTTGTTGAACAAACCTTACAGCCTGCCCCTGAGGATATCTTAAGGAATAATGGACTGTCATCCTCCTTGATAGCCTGCAGGCCCTTATCAACGAGGCTTTTAAGACCGCCTATAAAGTCCGGGGCCAGGCCTGCCGTAGCAACACGGTGGTATGCGGGGACGCCCAGGGAAAGCGCCAGGTCACGGTATTCAATATCCAGCTCAACCAGTGTTTCTGAATGCTCGGAGACAAAGGCAATGGGAACCACCACCACCGGTACACCATCTTTTGCCGCGCGGGCTATTTCATCGTCTGTTGACGGGCCAATCCACTTAAGCGGACCCACCCGGCTTTGATAACAAACAATCCAGTCAATATCAGGCTGATCCAGCTTATCTACAATTGCACGGGCCGTCTTTTCAACATGGTCCGGGTAAGGGTCGCCTGTCGCGACAATTTTCTCAGGTAATCCATGTGCAGAAAAAAGTATACGTGGGTTTCCCTTATTGGAGGCCTCAAGCAAAGCCACACGAAGAGAGTCTACCATTGTCGAAATAAAGCCCGGCTCCTGGGGGTAGCAACAAATCGCGGACGTTGGCACCGACAGCCCGGCCTTACTTGCTGCACGCTGCCAATCGCTTATGCTTGATCCGGTTGTCGTCGTTGAATACTGAGGATAAAGCGGTAGCAAAATAATTCTATTCGGACAAAAGGCCTTAACCGCCGAAGCTGTCTCATCACTCATAGGGTGCCAATAGCGCATGGCGATGAATGTCTTAACCTCATCATCGCTGCTAAATTGTTGTTCCAGGGCTCGCGCCTGGTCTGTGGTCTGCTGCAACAAGGGCGAAGAGCCGCCCAGGTGCTCATAGATGGCCCGCGCAATAGGGGCCCGCTTTAAGGATATCCAATGGGCGAGAAACCAGCGAACTGGGCCAGGGGCATCAATAATCGCCGGATCATTAAAAAGATTACGCAAGAATGGCCTGACAGCCCCAAGGCTATCCGGTCCACCTAAATTAAACAGGACAATGGCAACTTTCATATAAAGCGCCTTTAACTTTTCCAGGTTTTAATAATTTCAGCCAGTCGTGCCACATTTTCCGGCGGCGTTTGTGGTAGAATGCCATGCCCCAAATTAAAAATATGGGATCCGCCGGAAAATCCATCAAGGATGGCATGGATTTCCTTTTCCATCATCTCACCGCCTGCGATGAGGGCCATATTATCCAGATTACCTTGAACTGTGCACTTGGACTGTAAGTTTTCTGCGGCCCATTTAACAGGCACACTATTATCCAGACTGACGCCGTTTACCCCGGTTTTTTCAACAAAATCCTCATAAAGAATACCAGCACCACGGGGGAAACCCATGACAGGCACTTGAGGATGGGCTTGTTTTATCTTTTTGACAATCTTTGTGGTCGGCTCAATAACCCAGCGATAAAACTGGCTTTCACTCAAAACACCGGCCCAGGTATCAAAAAGCTGAATGACTTCTGCACCGTGATCGATCTGCTTAATCAAATAGGCCGATGTGGCGTCAACAAGCAGGTCAATCAATTGTCCAAAACCTTCCGGATCCCGGTAAGCCCAGGTTCGCGCTGTCGGGTAGTCTTTTGATCCCTTGCCTTCAACCATGTATGTGGCAACAGTCCAGGGAGCGCCGGCAAAACCGATCAAGGCTGTTTCTTCAGGAATTTCTTTTGAAAGTCTGGAAACAGTTTCATAAACGGCGGCTAAATGATCATGGACGCCATCAACAGATAATTGATTAAGCTCATCATGTGTCCGGATCGGTTCAAGCACCGGGCCTTCACCTTCACGGAAGTCAACCTTTTGTCCAAGGGCATCCGGGATCACCAGAATATCACTAAACAAAATCGCCGCATCGAAGTCATAGCGCCTAAGCGGCTGCAAGGTCACCTCAACAGCAAGATCTGGGGTATAACAAAAATTCAGGAAATTTTTTGAACCAGAACGAACCTCACGATATTCCGGCAAGTATCGACCAGCTTGTCGCATAAGCCAGAAAGGAGGCCTGGAAAGTTTCTCGCCATTCAGGGCACGAAGTAATAATTTGTTTTTAGTTTCCATGATCGCAGAAAGTATCCGAGAACTTCTTTCATACCTACCTTAAATATATATTTTATATAAATAGGTAGTGGTAGTTGTAGAGGGCTTAGAGTCGGGTATTATTTTTTTTCAACAGGTTTTCCCTGATTCTTCTGTTTCTATTAAAACCTTATGATTTTGTTATTGGAAAAAGTGTTGATAAATAAAATATGACTGCTGTGAAACAATGGGGTGAAACAAAGTCTATAGCTTATTAAACACTGGTTTTAACTTGTTAGGAAAAAAGCTGTTTAATAATGGGGATGAGGTGGAAAACATATTTGGTTTCAGATCTTATCCGGTGTATCCCCATGCAGGGAAAAAAATAAAATAGCCGGGATTACTGGTGGAATAGAAAACTAGTTTATGAGGATGAAAAATCAATTTTAGAATTTTAAGTGGATAACACCAACTTATCCCCAAGCGGAATTTTGATAGAGAAAACAAGAAAAATGGCAGGCAAACATTTTCATTTACATTTGGTATCGGATGCCACTGGGGAAACAGTTGATATGATTGCCCGGGCTTCTTTGGTTCAATTTGAAAATATTGAATATACGGAACATGTCTGGAATCTACTGCGTAGTGAACATCAGATTCAGGAAATTATGAAAGGGATTAAGGAAAATCCAGGCTTCGTTCTTTACACCCTTGTCGATAATGAAATGTGTCAATTACTGGAAAATTGTTGTCGTAATTTAAAAATCCCCTGCATTTCCATTCTCGATCCTGTGGTGAATGCGCTGGGGTCCTACCTGAATGCAGAAATTCAGGCGGCACCCGGCCGTCAGCATGTTCTGGACGATGAATATTTTTCAAAAATAGAAGCTTTAAATTTTGTTCTTAATCACGATGACGGACAATCAACCCGGACCTTGGATATGGCCGATGTGATTATTGTCGGTGTGTCAAGAACCTCAAAAACGCCGACCTGTATTTATTTGGCAAACAGGGGCATAAAAGCGGCAAATGTCCCTATCGTGCCGGGCTGTGAGTTGCCTGTTGAATTAATGGAGGCTAAAAAACCACTGATTGTTGGCTTGACGAATGATCCACGTCAGTTAGTTCAGGTGCGTCGTAATCGTTTGAAATCCTTGGGACAGGATGAAGAGACGGACTATATCGATATGGGAACCGTCACGGGCGAAGTGAAAGAAGCCAAGCGACTTTTCACAAGCCAGGGTTGGCCGATAATTGATGTCACGCGAAAATCTATCGAAGAAGTAGCAGCCAATATTGTGCAGCTCTATAATCGTCGCCTGGAACAAATTTCCTGAAAATCAGGGGAGCTACCTGAAATGGGCCACAAAACAATAAAAGCCGGCGTTATCGGCTGGCCAATTGATCACTCTTTGTCACCACGTTTGCATGGCTACTGGTTGCGTAAATATTCCATAAACGGATCCTATGAAGCAATCGCTGTGGACGAAAACGCCTTGCCTGCATTGTTGAAAAATCTGGCCAATGAAGGGTATGCCGGATTGAATGTTACAGTTCCCCATAAACAAGCTGTTTTAAAGCATCTTGATGGAATGAGTGATCAGGCCAGCAAAATTGGTGCGGTGAATACTATTGTCGTCCAAAAAGATGGCGCCCTTATTGGCGACAACACAGATGGCTTCGGCTTTATTGAAAACTTAAAACAGGGCTGCAAGGGGTTCGATGCGGCTGCCGGACCCAGCATTGTGCTGGGGGCAGGCGGGGCGGCACGGGCAATTATTGTCGCCCTGATTGATAGCGGCGCGCCGGTAATCAAACTGGTAAATCGAACGCGCAGCAATGCAGAAAAACTGGCCGAAGATATAGGCGGCCCAATTGACGTTATAGACTGGCGCGAGCGTCATGACGCCCTTGTCGATGCAGCTCTTGTCACCAACACCACGACTCTGGGCATGGTTGGCAAACCGCCTTTGGAATTATCCTTGGATGGCCTGCCAACAGATGCCCTGGTAAATGATATTGTTTATGCACCCCTTGAAACCCAATTATTGACGCAGGCCAAGGCTAAAGGTAACCCCACGGTGGATGGTATTGGCATGTTACTGCACCAGGCCCGGCCCGGCTTTGCAGCGTGGTTTGGGGTGGAGCCTGAAGTCACCGACGATATGCGCCGCCACGTTCTGGCCGCAAGCGGGGGCTAGGGGCATGATTATTCTGGGCCTGACAGGCTCCATCGGTATGGGCAAAACAACCGCAGCAACGGCTTTTCGGTCTTTAGGTGTTTGTGTTTATGACGCCGATCTTGCGGTTCATAAGCTAATGGCACCTGACGGGGAAGGCGTCGCTAAAGTTCTCAATATATTTCCCGGCGTGGCCAAGGAGGGCGGCATTGATCGTCAGGCTTTGGGGGCCATTGTTTTTGCCGATGATTCGAAACTGCTACAATTAGAAAAAATCTTGCATCCGTTGGTTCGCCGCAAAGAGCGCGCTTTTCTTGCCGCCGCTGCCCGCCGCCGCGAGCGCCTTGTTGTTCTGGATATTCCGCTGTTGCTGGAAACCGGGGGCGATATACGTTGTGACGGGGTGGTTGTCGTCAGTGCGCCTGCGATGATCCAGAAAAGCCGGGTCATGCAGCGCCCCGGCATGACGGCTAAACGAATGCAGGCGATTATGGATCATCAGATTGATGATGAAGATAAATGCCATATGGCAGATTTTGTGGTGCAAACCGGGCTTGGCCGCGCACATAGCTTGCGCGCCATCGCCAACATTGTCACAGTGACCAAATCCTGGCTGCCGCGTCACTGGCCGCCGGTTCATAACTCAAGAGAGATGGCTTAAAAGCTGATGCGCGAAATTGTTTTAGATACGGAAACAACGGGCCTGAACCCTTTGGGCGGAGACAGGATTGTTGAAATAGGCTGCATCGAACTGGTCAACCATTTGGCTACCGGTGAGGTCTATCACCAATACATAAATCCAGAACGCGACATGCCCGAAGGGGCTTTTGCGGTGCATGGCCTGTCAGAAGAATTCCTTGCGGGACATCCAAATTTTTCAGAAATCGCAGATGCTTTTATTGACTTCATCGGTGATGCGACGCTGGTTATTCATAACGCTCAATTCGATATGGGCTTTATCAATGCAGAACTGGCCCGAATGGAGAGGCCACCAGTCCCCATGGACCGGTCCATTGATACAGTGGGAATGGCCCGCAAAAAGTTCCCTGGTGCCCAGGCCTCGCTGGATGCCTTGTGTCGGCGTTTTCAAATTGATAATTCGGACCGCGCCCTGCATGGGGCATTGTTGGATGCAGAATTACTGGCGGAAGTTTATCTTGAACTGATTGGCGGCCGCCAACCGGACCTTGCCTTGCCGGGTAAGTCCGCAGAAGTTGTGCAAGCCAGTGCTGATGAGGTGGTTCAGCCGCAAGCCGGCCGTAAGGCACGACCCCACAACCCAAGCGATGCAGAGCTTGCGGCGCACGAAAGCTTTATAGATGGCCTGAAAAACCCCATCTGGCGCGCTACGACGAAAGAAGATACGGCCTAAGTGCCATTTTTCTTGTCGGCTTTCTTCTTTGGCGCTTTTTTACCTTTAGGGGCAGCTTCTGTAGCGTCGTCTTCTTGTGCGTCCTGGGCATTGGCCTGATTCTGGAACATGGCGACAAAATCAACCGGTGCCATCATCAAGGGCGGGAAGCCGCCATCGCGGGTGGTATCTGCAATAATGTTACGAGCAAACGGGAACAACAAGCGTGGGCATTCGATTAACAGAATCGCCTGCAGGTGTTCGCTCGGTACCGTGATCGTAAACAGGCCGCCGTAGACCAGTTCTGAAATAAAGGCGGTTTCTTTGGCTACTTCGCAGGTGGCGCGAATGTGAATCTGAACCTCGAAAAGATTGTCTTGAACCGGGTGGGCGTTGACGTCCACATTGATGGTAACGTCCGGGGCCTCTTGCTGCATTTTGGAAAAAATACCGGGCGTTGAGGGGGCCTCAAAGGATAGATCCTTGATGTACTGGGCGTTAATCTGGATCGGGGGCGCTGCGGAGGCTGCTTCGTCAGGTGTTGGCTCTACTGTTGTGTCGCTCATAAAAGGCTCTCCTGTTGGCGTGCGGCGCTAAATTCAAGGAAGCAGTGAATTACACGTAATTACCCACAAAGACAACCGTCTCTTCTATTTAGGGCCATGTTGGGGTTGTGATGGTGGGAGGGGGATGTCGTCAGAATTATTTTCGTTTTCGTTGTCATTGCTTGTTTTAATCTCATGAAATTCGCCATCAATGATGGTCGGGCCATGGCGACGCCCGCTTTGTGGCCCGGCTCCTGAATGCATATGTATGTTAAAATTTCCTCGGGCCTTAAGGCGTGTGGCCATTAATTTGCGAAGTTCGCTTCTAAAAACGGGCAGAAATAACAACAGGCCAAACCCATCTGTGACAAAGCCTGGCGTTAACAAAAAAACTCCAGCCACCAACAAACACAAACCGTCAAATAGCTCTTCTACGGGCAGTCTTCCGGCGTCCATACTTTCGCGGACACGGACCAGGGTTGACAGCCCCTGATGGCGCAACAGGGCGGAACCGACCATGGCTGTCAGGATTACGGTGCCTATAGTCGGCCACAGGCCAATCAGCTCGCCGGCCTGTATAAAGACCGCGATTTCGACGATTGGCACGATGACCATGACCAGTAAAATAAGCAAACCCAAGAAATGCTCCTGTAATATTTGACTGTATCTATGCTTGCTTGCCCTTGCCCGCAAGGCTAAGACGTCTTATCTAGTGACCTGAGTGCGCCAAGTCGCTAACTTATAGGGACTTAAAGTTTTTAAACCAGGGAATGACGTTGCTCAAGACGTTGTCCCCGCAAGATTAAAGAATTTAGCACAAGCATCATGGATAACGGTTTTCAATTTTTCGATATTATTCTTTTCGCAATGATCGCGGTGTTTTTAATCCTTCGCCTGCGCGGGGTACTGGGCCGCCGTGATGGTCATCAGGGGGACTTCCCGGACATCTTCAAGCAGGCAATAAAGAAGGAAAAGTCGGATGATGATGCGGGTAATGACAATGTCATTCCCCTGGATCCGACAACAACAAACACTGACGACCAGCCGGATGTGGAAGCAGAGCCACAGACGCCCTTGCAAATGGGACTAAGCGCAATTGGCGCGGCTGACAGGGATTTTGATCCGGACGAATTTATTTCTGGTGCCCGCATTGCCTTCGAATATATTCTCGGCGCTTATGCAGGTGGCGATGCGAAGGCTTTAAAGCCACTGCTTAGCGACGATGTTTTTGCTAATTTCAATGTGTCCATCCGCGAACGTGAAGAAGCCGGGCAGACCATGGAAGAAACCCTGATCGGAATTTCCAAGGCGGAACTTGTCGAGGCTGAAATGGAGGGCACAATTGCTCAGGTTACTGTCAAGTTTATTAGCGACCAGGTTCACGCCTTAAGCGATAGCGACGGTAATGTTGTCGATGGCGATCCTGATAAAATTGTCAGCGTCACTGATTTTTGGACTTTTGCCCGCGATACCCGTTCGCGCGATCCCAACTGGTCGTTGGCCGCGACCCGCAGTCTGGATTGATCCCATGAGGGGCTGGATAGTTGCCCTTCTTGTCTTGCTTGGGGCCTGTGCCCCAGCGACGGCCCCCGATGCACCCTTAACGCAAGTTCCTGAGGTCAAGCCTGTTCCTGTCCCTATAGCGGAAACGGGATTGGTTCTTAAAAAAACATCCTTTAAGAAAATTATCGGCTGGAACGGTGACAGGCACGATCAGGCCATTGCCGCCTTGCTTCGCTCGTGTGCTAAAATTGAAAAGTTGCCCGCCGATCTGGCCCTGGGGGCTATTGGCGGTGTTGCCGGGGACTGGCTAAAGCCTTGTCATGCCGCCGCCGCCCTGCCCGTGCAACGTCCTGATCTGGCCCGACATTTTTTCGAAACACATTTCCAGCCTTTCCTGGCCACGGCGGATGGCCGACCCGAGGGAATGTTTACCGGTTACTTTGAAATGGAACTTAAGGGCTCGTGGTTACGTAAAGGGCCGTACACAACACCCATTTATGAGCGCCCCCCTGAACTGGTTGAATCTAATCTTGGTGTTTTTAAAAAAGACCTGAAGGGCCAGCGTGTGTCGGGCAAGGTTGTTGGCGGGCGTTTTGTTCCCTTTGATGATCGTAGCGAAATTGAAGCCGGTGCCCTATCCGGGCGTGGCCTGGAGCTGATCTGGGTCGACAGTCCTATTGATGCTTTTTTCCTGCATATTCAAGGATCTGGCCGGGTGATTATGGATGACGGCACAATTGTGCGTATTGGTTATGCGGCGCGAAACGGCCACGCTTATCATTCTATTGGCAAAGAGCTGATTAAAATGGGCGAGCTGACACGCGAGCGTGTTTCCATGCAATCTATTCGCGCGTGGCTTAAGGATCATCCTGATAAAGCGGCCTCGTTGATGGCGACAAATCGCTCATTTATTTTCTTTCGGGTGATTGATGGGGCGCTTAAGTCTTTGGGCGCACAACAAGGCCCTGTTGGCGCCCAGGGTATCGCCCTGACACCGGGCCGCTCCCTGGCTGTTGATCGTCGTCATATTCCTTTGGGTATTCCCATATGGCTGGATACCACCGATCCTGTAAATCCGGGCGAACCTTTACGCCGCCTTGTCATTGCCCAGGATACGGGCAGCGCCATCAAAGGCCCGGTTCGCGGTGATTTATTCTGGGGTTTCGGGGCTATGGCCGCAACAAAGGCAGGCTTGATGAAGCAGGCCGGACACTATTTTCTGCTATTACCCAGAAAGTAAGGTAGGTCCATCATGAAGACTGAATCTTCCCTAAATGTTGGCTTGTTTGCCACCTGTTTGGTTGATTTGATGCGCCCGTCCGTGGGCTTTGCCACGGCCCGTTTGTTGGAAGCGAACGGATGTAATGTCCATGTGCCTGAAAGTCAGACCTGCTGTGGTCAACCGGCCTATAATGCGGGGGATCAGGCAGACGCCCTTGTTCTTGCCGGGAATGTTATTTCCGCTTTCGAAGTATTTGATTATGTGGTTGTCCCGTCCGGCTCCTGCGCGGGCATGATCAAGGTCCACTACCCGTCTTTATTCAAGGATAACAAAGACATGCTGGTCCGGGCTAACGCAGTGGCGGCAAAGACCTATGAGTTGACGTCATTTCTTAGCGATGTCCTGCAAGTGGTTGATACGGAATCGGAATACTCACAAAAGGTGGCCTATCATGATAGCTGTGCCGGTTTGCGCGAGTTGGGCATTAAGGAGCAGCCGCGCAAATTGATGGCTAACGTCAAGGGCCTGAAAATGAGAGAGCTTGATGACGCCGAGAACTGTTGTGGTTTCGGTGGTCTGTTTAGCGTTAAGTACCCGGATATTTCCGGTAAAATCGTCGACGATAAGGTGGGTTGCGTTGAAAAAAGTGGGGCGGATGTTCTGCTTGGTGGTGATTTGGGCTGCCTGATGAATGTTGCCGGGCGCTTGCAGCGCCGTGGGTCAAGGATCAAGGTTCGCCATGTGGCAGAAGTGCTTGCTGGTATGACAGATGAAGTCGCGCCCATTGGCGAGGTAAAGCTGGCAAAAGAGGGTTAGGGCGCAGCCTATGGAGTCAAAAACCCATAAGTTCCCTGAAAATGTCCGCGAGGGACTAGCAAACGACAAGCTGCAGGCGGCTTTGGCCAAGCTTGGTCACGGATTTCCCGTAAAACGCCTGGAGGCCATGTCCCGCTTGCCGGAATTTGAACAACTGCGCGACGATGCACAGGCTATCAAGGAACATACTCTGGCTAATCTGGGGGATTATCTGGAACGTTATGAAGCGAAAGTGATTGAAAGTGGGGGCCATGTCCATTGGGCCGCTGATGCGACGCAGGCCCGCGAGATAATCTTGAAAATTTGTCAGGACGCGGGCGCCAAAACCGTCACCAAGGGCAAATCCATGATATCCGAGGAAATTGCTCTGAATGACTATCTTGATCAAAACGGTGTTCAGCCCGTTGAAACCGACTTGGGTGAATACATAATCCAGCTTCGCGGTGAAGCGCCCAGCCATATTATCGCCCCAGCCATTCATTTATCGAAAGAACAGGTCGAAGAATCCTTTCGCAAAGAACACACCCAATTGCCAGATGATCGTAATCTGGAAGAACCCCGCGCCCTTTTGGAAGAAGCCCGGGCCATGCTGCGGCGCAAGTTTATTGCCGCAGATGTTGGCATTACCGGGGCAAATATGCTGATTGCGGAAACCGGGACCTCGATGATTGTCACCAATGAAGGCAATGGGGATTTGACGCAAACCTTGCCAAAAACCCACATCGCCATTGCCAGCATTGAAAAAGTGGTGCCGACGTTGGAAGATGCGACGACTATTTTAAGAGTTCTGGCGCGCTCGGCGACGGGTCAGGAATCAGCGGTTTACAACACTTTTTCAACGGGCCCCCGGCGGGCCGATGATCTGGATGGTCCGGAAAATTATCATGTGGTGTTGCTGGATAATGGGCGCAGCAAAATTTTGGGCGGCGAATTTCACGATATGTTGCGCTGTATTCGCTGTTCCGCATGCCTTAATCATTGCCCTGTTTATAAAGCCATTGGCGGTCATGCCTATGGCTGGGTTTATTCAGGTCCCATGGGGGCGGTGTTGATTCCGGGCTTGATTGGCCTGGCCGATGCCCATGATTTACCCAGCGCATCAACATTTTGCGGTAAGTGCGAAGAAGTGTGCCCCATGCGCATTCCCCTGCCCAAATTGTTACGTTCTTGGCGGCAAAAAGGCTTTGAAGCGGGCCTGGGCTCTGTAAAAACCCGTAGCGGCCTTGGCCTGTGGGCTTTTTTGGCCCGCCATCCGGCGCTTTATCGCCCGTTGATGAATTTTGCCGTAGGGGCATTAAGCAAGTTTGGCGCGAAAGGCCGCTTTCGTTCCTTGCCCTTGGCTGGGGGCTGGACAGTGGTGCGTGATCTTGCGGCCCCTGAAGAACGCACTTTTTTGTCCCAATGGAAGGGGGGCAAACGCTGATGTCATCACGAGATGAAATCTTAGGAACCATCCGCAAGTCATTGAAACAAAGTGCTTTAATGCCGTCATCTTCCAGTGAAATTGACGCACGTTTGACCGCACATACAAAAAATACCGTGCCAAAGCGGGCCCATGGGGATAATGAAGCTCAAACGACCCTTTTTATTACGGAGGCCGAACGGGTAAATGCCACAACGGAGCGGCTGGACAGTCTAGATCAACTGGGGGAGGCGGTGCTGCGTTTTCTGGCCGGACACAATCTGCCCGGTTGCGTAAAGATTGCTCCGCATTCTCTTTTAAAAAATGTTAACTGGTCGAAACACCCCACGCTGGCGGTGGCTCAGGGACCAGCGGTGGACACGGATCAGGTAAGCCTGTCCGTTGCTGTAACCGGGGTAGCAGAGACCGGCACCCTGGTCCTTCATTCCGGTCCCGAGAGTCCCATAACCTTGAATTTTTTACCGGACAATCATATCGTTTTGCTTCCCCAATCACAGATCACCGGGGCTTATGAAGAGGCCTGGGCCATGCTCAGGGAAGGTGCAAAAGGTATGCCTCGGGCAGTAAACTGGGTCACCGGCCCCTCCAGAAGTGCCGATATTGAACAAACATTGCTTTTGGGCGCCCATGGCCCAAGACGCCTTCATATTTTGATTTATAATGATAAAAAAACCCGCTAAGCCTCAGAAAACAGGTCGTAAAAAGACTTCCACCGATAGGGAAGATGAGGGCTTGTGGGATCATGTGGCGGCCAGCGTAAAGCCTTTGGGGGGCAAGCTTAAGAACAGGACGCCGGACGTGGACATTTTGCCAGTTTCGCAAAAAACCCATGAGAAAAAGGCTAAATCCCGAAAATCCTCTCCAGTTCGCTCTGGCGATAAGCCTCGTACGTCTTCTTTGCCCGAATTAAGTCACGGCGGACAGGCAGGACTGGATAAAAGTAATGCCAAAAAACTTAAAAAAGGCCAACACGCCATCGAAGGGCGTATGGATTTGCATGGTATGACTCAAGATCAGGCCCACCGGGCCCTTAATTCTTTTTTGGAGGGCTCATACGGGGCCGGGAAGCGTTGCGTTTTAGTGATTACCGGTAAGGGCATGAAGCCTGATGGATCGGTTGGTGTCTTGCGATCAGCCGTACCACGCTGGTTAAACCAGGAGCCAAACCGTAGCCGGGTGCTTGCTTTTTCCTACGCAACCGCGAAAGATGGCGGCGAAGGGGCCCTTTACGTCATGCTGAAGAGAAAACGATGACTCCGTTTGGTGAAAAAGTCCGACAGTTACGAAATGATCGGGGTATTTTAATGAAAAAAATGGCCACGGATCTGGGTGTCTCCAGCGCCTATTTGTCGGCCCTTGAGCATGGCCATCGCGGCCGCCCTGGCACGGGGTTTTTGCAGCAAATCTGTGGTTATTTTAATTTGATCTGGGATGAGGCGGAAGAAATCAAGCGTCTCGCCTGGTTGTCCCACCCACGGGTCACTGTCGATACGGCAGGCCTGAGCCCGCAAGCGACGGAGCTGGCCAATGTTATGGCCGAATCAATTGGCGAGCTGGACGCCGAAACCCTGCAATGGATTCTTGATGAAATAAAAGGACGTCGTGCGCCCCTGAAGGGGCCGACTCACTAGCAACACGACAACCGAACAGCGGAGATAGGACGAGTGAGTAATTTAAACAACGCCATAAATTATATTGAATTTCCATTACTCCATAATGTCGAAACCAAGGAGTTTTATGGCCAGGTCTTTGGCTGGGAATTCACGGACTGGGGGCCAAATTATATTAGCTTCAGCGGTGGTGGCATTGATGGCGGCTTTAATGGCGAAGATGGTGCGTCGGCCACTGCACCGGGGGTACTGGTTGTTTTATATGCAAATGATTTGTCAGAAAAATGCCAGGCTGTCGAAAGGGCTGGCGGTCAGATCATTAAGCCCATTTATGGGTTTCCCGGTGGCGAAAGATTTCACTTTCTGGATCTCAATGGCAACGAACTTGCCGTGTGGTCCGAATGATCTGGCGAGCCCATGACAGCGTGGTGGAGATGCTAAACGGCGGCCACTCAGGGCAAGGCCCTAAAGAATAAATTTCCGAAGGTCCGCATCCTTGGCTAATTCACCAACTTGCTTGCGGACGTCCTCAGCCGTTAGCGAGAAAGTCTCGCCGCCTTTTTCCGAGGCATCGAATGAGATATCTTCCAGCAGTTTTTCAAGCACCGTGTGTAAGCGCCGGGCGCCGATGTTTTCAACTCCGTGATTGATTTCTTCAGCCAGGTCGGCAATTGCGCCGATAGCGTCATCGCCAAATTCAAGGGTCACGTCTTCAACGGCCATCAAGGCTGTGTATTGCTTGATCAGGCTGGCTTCGGTTTCCATAAGGATGCGAACAAAATCATCACGTGTGAGGGAACGTAGTTCAACCCGGGTTGGCAGACGGCCTTGCAATTCAGGCAACAAGTCGGAAGGCTTGGCCACATGAAAGGCGCCAGAGGCAATAAACAAAACATGGTCAGTTTGGACCGTCCCGTGTTTGGTCGATACAGTGGTGCCTTCGATGAGCGGTAAAAGATCACGCTGCACACCTTCGCGGCTGACATCACCCCCGGCCCTGTCAGAACGGGCCGTAATCTTGTCTATTTCATCCAGGAAAACAATGCCGTTGTTTTCTACATTGTTGAGCGCTTCTTTGACGATTTTGTCTTCATCGAGCAGTTTATCGCCCTCTTCTGCCACTAGAATCTCATAAGAATCAGCCACTTTCATGCGTTTTGGTTTTGTTTGCTGGCCAAAGGCCTTGCCCATCATATCGCCAATATTGAGCATGCCCATTTGAGCGCCGGGCATACCAGGCACATCAAAGGTCGGCATGCCCGATGAGGCGGATTCGGCAACATCAATTTCAATTTCACGATCCGCGAGAGACCCTTCACGTAGCATTTTACGGAACTTTTCGCGGGTATCAGCTGAGGCACTATCACCAACAAGGGCGTCGATAACTCTTTCCTCGGCGTGGATTTCAGCTTTCGCGACGACTTGCTTGCGCATTTTTTCGCGCACTTGATGCAGGGCGATTTCCACAAGGTCGCGGATGATCTGTTCCACATCGCGGCCCACATAACCGACTTCTGTAAATTTTGTCGCCTCAACCTTAATGAACGGGGCTTGCGCCAGTTTTGCCAGACGACGGGAAATTTCCGTCTTGCCGACTCCCGTAGGCCCAATCATCAGAATATTTTTTGGCAGCACTTCTTCGCGTAAGCTGTCATCAAGTTGTTGACGACGCCAGCGATTGCGCAGGGCAACAGCGACGGCGCGTTTGGCGTCGGTTTGGCCAATGATGTAGCGGTCAAGTTCAGAGACGATTTCACGGGGCGTAAAACTGGACATGGCTTAAAGGCTTTCAACAATGACGTTATTATTGGTGTAGACGCAAATGTCGGCGGCGATACCCATGGCCTTGCGGGCAATGGCCTCGGCGTCCATATCGTCCCGGTCAATCAGGGCGCGGGCGGCGGCCAGGGCATAATTGCCACCGGAACCGATGCCCATCAGGCTGTCTTCTGGTTCCAGCACGTCGCCTGTACCTGTCAAAACCAGAGAGACGTCCTTGTCAGCAACGGCCATCATGGCTTCAAGCTTGCGTAAATAGCGATCTGTGCGCCAGTCCTTGGCCATTTCAACACAGGCGCGTGTAAGCTGGCCGGGGTATTGCTCAAGGCGGCCTTCAAGGCGTTCAAACAAGGTGAAGGCATCGGCTGTCGCGCCAGCAAAACCGGCAATCACAGACCCATCACCAAGGGTACGAACCTTGCGCGCATTGGCCTTGATAACTGTATCACCAAGGCTGACCTGACCGTCCCCAGCGATAACAACCGTGCCATTTTTGCGGACCGATAAAATGGTTGTGCCGCGCCAGCCGGGAAACTTATGATCTGCCATAGTTCGTACCCCTTAAAAATTAAACAGGAACAGGGGATTTAGGCTTAGATAAGGTTCCGGTCAAGGGGGACTTCCGATTTGCGTCATAGCCTGCTACAAGAAGCCAGGATTTGCAGATAAAAAAGAGGGCGTTATGCGTAAGGCCACTGTAGAGCGCAATACTAACGAGACGAAGATCACCGCATCGCTTGATCTTGACGGCACCGGAACATATTCGGTGGCGACAGGAATAGGCTTTCTTGACCACATGCTTGAGCAGTTGTCCCGTCACAGCCTGATCGATCTGGACGTCAAGGCCCAGGGTGACCTGCACATTGATTTTCACCACACAACAGAAGACACCGGCATTGCCGTTGGCGAGGCTTTCTCCAAAGCGCTTGGGGATCGCAAGGGAATCGCGCGCTTCGGTCAGGCCATGTCGCCCATGGATGAAACTCTGGTCCGGGTTAGCCTGGATGCCTCTAACCGGCCTTATCTGGTGTGGAAAGTGGATTTTGTGCGCGACAAGCTGGGCGAGATGGATACGGAACTATTCAAGGAATGGTTCCAGGCTTTTGGTCAGGCTGCTGGTCTGACCCTGCACATTGAATGCCTTTATGGGGAAAATAATCACCATATTGTTGAGGCCTGTTTCAAGGGTCTGGCCCGTGCGTTGCGCCAGGCCATTGAGATCGACCCGCGCAAGGCCGACGCTGTGCCGTCAACCAAAGGTGTTCTTGGCGGCTCTCTTTAGATTAATCCGGTTAAGTAGCAAGAACAGCCATGAAGACACGTCCATACACCGTGCACCTGCTTGAGGACGCCAGCGACGATGGGCTAGTGCTGGTCAAAGAAGGCTTTAGCTGGCCGGCTTTTTTCGTGGCTATTCCCTGGGCCCTGTTTCACCGCATGTGGTGGGTCGCAGGTGCTTTAATGGCTTTGCACATTGCCATGGCAATACTGTTTAAGGTTACCGCCTTGGGTGAAGCTGGACAGGGCGTCATATCATTTGCCCTTGCGGTTGCTATTGGCTTTGCGGCGGATGAGCTCAGGCGCAATGTCCTGACAAAACGCGGCTATTCTCTCGAAGATATTGTCATTGAACAAAATACGGATCGGGCAACCCAACGCTTTCTTGATGCCCGCCCTGACTTGGCGATCAGACTGGCGGCGCGCTCATGAGCGTTGTCATTATTGATTATGGATCCGGCAACCTGCGCTCTGCGGCCAAGGCCTTTGAACGTGGTGTCGCCGAAGATGGGCTTTCCTTGAAAGTTGAGGTAAGCGCCGATCCTGACAAGGTTCGAAAAGCATCCCATGTTGTCTTGCCCGGCGTTGGGGCTTTTGCCGATTGTCGAGCCGGTCTCATGGCCCTGGACGGAATGGCCGATGCTTTGCAAGAAGCCGTGCAAGGGGAGGCAAAGCCATTCCTGGGCATTTGTGTTGGCATGCAGTTGATGGCCAGGTTAGGCCTTGAACATGGCGAACATGAGGGTTTGGGCTGGCTCAATGGGACGGTTAGGGCGCTTGAGCCAAGCGATAAAACTTTGAAAATTCCCCACATGGGGTGGAACGAGTTGGAGCTTAAAAATTTGAGCCACCCGGTGTTGGACGGTTTGGGCGACAGGCCGCACGTATACTTTGTCCACAGCTATCACATGGTTTGTGATGATGCGGCAGATGTTCTGGCGAGCGTAGATTATGGCGGGTCTGTCAGTGCGGTGGTTGGCCGCGACAATATGGTCGGCACGCAATTTCACCCGGAAAAAAGCCAACGCGCAGGCCTCAAATTAATCAGTAACTTCCTGAAGTGGAAACCTTAAGAACAATGATTTTCTTTCCTGCCATTGATTTGAAGGACGGCCAGTGTGTGCGTCTGTTGCGCGGCGATATGGATAAGGCAACGGTCTTTAATGACAACGCCGGAGCCCAAGGCGCAGAGTTCGCTGCCGCGGGTTGCGACTGGTTACATGTGGTTGACCTGAACGGCGCCTTTGAAGGCAAACCCGTAAACGGTGCGGCGGTAACGTCGATCCTTGAAGCGATTGATATTCCGGCCCAGCTGGGTGGTGGCATTCGTGACATGCAAACCATCGCCTATTGGCTGGAAGCAGGTATCGCCCGGGTTATTTTGGGAACGGTTGCCCTGCGTGATCCGGATTTGGTGCGCCGCGCCTGCAAGGAATTCCCCGGACAGGTCGCCGTTGGTATTGATGCCCGCGACGGCTTCGTCGCTGTCGAAGGCTGGGCCGAGGTCTCTGAAATGAAGGCTCTGGACCTGGCTTCTAAGTTCGAGGACGCCGGTGTCGCCGCTATTATCTATACGGACATTGGCCGTGATGGCGCCATGCAGGGCCCTAATGTTGAGGCAACTACTGCATTGGCAAAGGCAATCTCGACACCGGTCATTGCGTCCGGCGGGGTTTCTTCCATGGCCGATCTGCAAGCCCTGAAAGACGCTGGCGGTGATTTGCTGGAAGGTGTTATCAGTGGCCGGGCGGTTTATGATGGTGAAATTGATCCGGGTGAGGCGACCCGGTTTCTTAAGGGCTAAGGTAACATGTTAAAGGCACGCATCATTCCTTGTCTCGACGTTGAAGGCGGCCGTGTCGTCAAGGGTGTCAACTTTGTTGATCTTGTCGATGCCGGTGATCCTGTGGAGCAAGCCCGTGTTTATGACAAGGCAGGTGCTGATGAGCTGACGTTTCTGGACATCACCGCTTCCCACGAAGGGCGCGATACTATTTTTGACGTTGTCTCGCGCACCGCCGAACAATGTTTTATGCCCCTTACTGTCGGCGGCGGCGTTCGCACAACGGACGATATTCGCAAGCTGCTTTTGGCCGGGGCCGATAAGGTCTCTATAAACACAGCGGCGGTTCACAATCCTGAATTTGTGCGTGAGGCGGCGGAAAAATTTGGCTCCCAGTGCATCGTTGTTTCCGTCGATGCCAAGTCTGTGGCTGAGGACAAATTTGAAATATTCACCCATGGTGGGCGCAATGCTACAGGGCTTGACGCCATCGACTGGGCCAAGCGTATGACCTCTCTCGGGGCCGGGGAAATTTTGCTGACTTCCATGGATAGGGACGGCACCAAGCAGGGCTTTAATTTGCCCCTGACACGGGCCATTTCAGATGCGGTTCCGGTTCCCGTGATTGCCTCCGGCGGTGTCGGCACCCTTGAACATATGGTCGAAGGCATTCGTGATGGCCATGCCTCGGCTGTCTTGGCGGCCTCGATTTTTCACTTCGGTACCTTTACCATTGAAGAAACCAAAGCCTACATGGCGGCCAAGGGAATTCCCGTGCGCCTGGATAATGTGAGTGACCAATCATGAGTGATGAAAAAATTAATAGCGACGTGTTGGAAAAATTGTTTGAAACCATCAAAAGTCGTTACGACGATAGCCCGGATGCATCTTATACGGCCAAGTTGTTTTCCAAGGGTCGCGGCGAAATTGCCCGTAAGGTGGGCGAGGAAGCAACGGAAACAATTGTTGCCGCCCTGGACGAAGGCGACGAAAAAGTCATAAGTGAAAGCGCTGATTTGCTTTATCACCTGTTGGTCCTTTGGGCCGATACAGGGATTGAGCCAGCCCATGTGTGGGAGGAGCTTGCACGCCGCCAAGGCACCTCAGGCATTGAGGAAAAAAACGCCCGGCCGAAAAAATAATCGCGAAAGTAAAGGACAGTCGAATGGCCTATGACAACGAAAATATCTTCGCCAAAATTCTCAGGGGCGAGATTCCCTGCGACAAGGTTTATGAAGATGATCACGCCCTGGCCTTTCGCGATATCAACCCGCAAGCCCCCGTGCATGTCCTGGTGATACCAAAGGGTGCGTACATCAATACGGATGACTTTTCAGCAAAAGCGTCTGATGCGGAAATTGCCGGATACTTCCGGGCGGTCGGGTATGTCGCGCGCGAATTGGGCGTTGTTGGGGCGGGCTTTCGTACCTTGGCCAATAATGGCTCCGACGCCCGTCAGGAAGTGCCTCATTTTCACACTCATATTTTAGCCGGGCGTGACCTGGGCTCCATGATTAAAAAGATTTAAAGACAAGCCCTTTTGGAGCACGTTGGCTAATGGCTTCGTACACGCTTGGCGATAACCGGAATCTTGCCGGCATTGGCTATATCTTGATGGCTATGGGCTTTCTCGCGTGTATGGACAGCGTTGCCAAGGCCCTCGTTGGGGCGAATTACTCGGTAATGCAAATCCTTGCGGTGCGCGGCTGGATTATTATATTCGCCATGGCGCTTATGTTGCCGCGCATGGGTGGCCTGTCCGCCTTGAAAACGACTCAGCCTTTTAAGCATTTGATCAGGGTTATTATAGGTTTTACAGCGCCTTATTTTTTCTTCAGCTCCCTTAAAGGTTTGGGTCTGGCTGATGCAACAGTGATTTTCTTTGGCGCCGGAACCTTTCTGATGACCGCCCTTTCCGTGCCTTTGTTCAAGGAGCGTGTCGGCCCGCATCGATGGGGCGCAATCATTGTCGGCTTTACAGGGGTTTTAATTGCCGCCCAGCCGGGCAGCGGGGTTTTTCAGATAGGGGCTTTTTACGCCATCGCCTCGGGCGTTTCATACGCCATCCTTATTTTGATGACCCGGTGGCTTGGTCCCGGCGAGGGGACGCTGAAGCCGGTATTTTATTACAATCTGGGCATGGCGGTGATTGGCTCCTTTGCCCTGCCCATAGTTTTCAAGGCAATGCCGGGCTACGACATCGCGACCATAATGGTCATGGCGGCGCTTGCTCTTGCCGGGCATTTTTGTTTTACCCGCGCTTTCCAAACGGCGCCTGTCGGCTTGTTGGCCCCGTTTGAATACACGGCCCTGGTCTGGGCTACTTTGCTTGGGTACTTTATTTGGTCCGAGGTCCCCGCCACCCATGTTTTGTTCGGGGCCGGGATTATTGTTTCCAGCGGGCTCTATATGATTCACCGTGAGACCTTGAGGGCAAAAGCTGAAAACAAAGAAAAAACAGCTATCCTCGCAACGGACCCGTTGGTCGTTGTCGCCCCGCTTAATGAGGAAGATGGCGATTAATTTTTCAGGCGCGAAGCTTGACCCTGTCTCGCCCCACCTGTCCACGCCTGTATGAAAGTGCTTCGGCAATGTGGATGCGGGTTGTCGGCGCGTTGGCGTCACCGCCGCCTTGAACAACATCCAGATCGGCCAGGGTGCGCGCTACCCTTAATATTCGGTGATAGCCGCGCGCGCTAAGGCGCATGCGCTCGGCGGCCTGGGTCAGCAAATCACGACCGACGTCGTCAGGGGTGCAGCATTCTTCCAAAAGGGTGCCATCGGCCTCGGCATTTGTGCGCACGATGGGATGGTGAGCGTAGCGTTGCTTCTGTATTTGTCTCACCGCAGCGACGCGCCGCGCCACTTGCGCCGTACCTTCTGCCGGTGGCGGTAAGGTTAAATCAGCGGCGCTAAGGGCCGGCACATCAACGTGTAAATCAATGCGGTCATAAAGGGGGCCGGATATTTTTGCCTGATAGTCTTCTGCACAGCGTGGTGCACGCGAGCAGGCCTGGGCGGCATCTTCCAGGTAGCCACAACGGCACGGGTTCATGGCGGCGACAAGTTGAAAGCGCGCCGGGTATGAGACATGGGCGTTTGCTCTGGCGACAGTGACGTTGCCGGATTCCAGGGGTTGGCGCAAGGCTTCCAGAGTGGCGCGTTGAAATTCCGGTAGTTCGTCGAGAAACAAAACCCCAAGATGAGCCAGGGAGACCTCGCCGGGCCGGGCTTTGCGACCACCCCCGGCCAGCGCCGCCTGGGACGCTGAATGATGGGGGTCACGAAAGGGCCGTTGACGGGTCAGCCCGTGTCCTGAAAGGTCACCGGCCAGGCTTTGGATCATGGAGGCTTCGAGGATTTCCTCCACATCCAAAGGCGGCAACAGGCCGGGTAATCTTGCTGCCAACATGGATTTACCAGCTCCGGGTGGGCCACACATGAGCATGTTATGCCCCCCGGCGGCGGCAACTTCCAATGCCCGCTTGGCGCTTTCCTGACCCTTGATGTCGGCCATATCCGGGTAGATGATGTCATCATCGGCCTTGCCTGGCCTTGGTGGCGTGAGAAGTTGCGTGCCTTTAAAATGATTTATCAGGCTCAGCAAATCCGGCGGGGCCAGAATATCCATATCTCCCGCCCAGGCGGCTTCTGGCCCTTGTGGGGCCGGGCAAATTAGACCCAGATCGCGGGCGTTGCAATGAATGGCGGCGGGCAAAACCCCGTTAACCGGGCTGATTGAACTATCCAGGGCGAGCTCGCCCAGGGCCGCAAAACCGGAAATATCTTCTATGGGCAGCACCCCCATGTCGGCCAGGATGGCGACGGCGATGGCTAAATCAAAATGAGAGCCCTCCTTGGACACATCCGCCGGGGCCAAATTGACTGTAATGCGCTTAGGCGGCAGGGCAAGGCCAATGGCGCCCAAAGCCGCACGAACCCGCTCGCGGGCTTCCGAAACGGCCTTGTCGGGCAGGCCAACGATGGTAAAAGCGGGCAGGCCAGATGCCAATTGCACCTGAACATCGATGTCAATGACATCAATACCCTGAAAGGCGACAGTGTTGATACGAGCAACCATGATTGACGTTCTGATCCCTTATGCACACGCTTAAGACATTAAGACCATAGCTGGAACGAAAAGAGAACACCAGAACTTTTCTGTTTGACGTTTTTGCTAGCGCAGCTTCTCTTCGATGGCGTCCCACAGCCGGGCTTCCAGTTTGACGTTATCGAAGCGGT
>Ga0055584_100000207_pt1 | contig 55479 bp, 46 predicted proteins | sample OSDHelmetaG_FD_58716 | JGI IMG/M metagenome (GOLD analysis project Ga0055584, IMG submission 58716) | Pelagic marine sediment microbial communities from the LTER site Helgoland, North Sea, for post-phytoplankton bloom and carbon turnover... | ecosystem: Environmental > Aquatic > Marine >... | reverse complement strand
GCCCGCCCCCGTTCAGGCCGGGCCCAGCGCCGAGGAGCGCTTGTTCGGCGACGCGCTGAGTGCCTTCAAGGACCAGCAGTACGACCGGGCCGGCGGACGCCTCCAGAAGTTCCTGCGCCAGTACCCCGACTCGTCGTGGGCGTTGGAGGCGAAGTACCTGGTGGCCGAGTGCTTGTTCGAGCTGGGGCGCTACAAGAACGCCATCACCTCGTACCAGAAGGTCATCGAGGAAGAAGAGGCCGCCGGCGGCAAGACCGAATGGGCGCCGAAGGCCATGTACCAGCAGGGGCTCTGCTTCGAGCGCCTGGGCACTCCTCAGGACCGGGACGCCGCGCGTCTCTTCTGGGAAGAACTGGTGCGGCTGTACCCCGCCTCGCCGAGCGCCGACCGCGCTCGCGATGGCTTGAAGGAGCTTTGATGCGACCGTCCCGCTTGCTGCTCGCCGCGACCCTGCTGGGTGCCTGCGGCAGCCCCGAGCCCGCTGTGGAGTCGGCCCCGGCCGTCGAGCAGTCGACCGCAGTTCCCGTCGATGGCGACGGTCAGCCGTTGACCATCCTCTACGTGAACAACCTGGACGGAGAGATCGAGCCCTGCGGGTGACCTAAGAATCCCCTCGGCGGTCTTGCCAGGCGTTCCACTCATCTCCAGTCCCTCCAGTCGCAGACCGCGGCGATCCTCCAGCTTGATGCCGGGGACGCCTTGTGGAGCGGCAAACGCATCCCCGATCCGGAGCTCGCGCAGCGCCGGATGAAGGCGGAGTTGCTGCTTGCCGGCAACGAGCTGCTCGGCGTCGATGCCCTCAACCCGGGCCACGGGGACCTCGCGTTCGGGCTCGACTTCCTGCGGGGGGGGGCCAAGAAGCACAACCTCCCCTACGTCTCGGCGAACCTCGCGGACGCCGACGGCAAGCCGGTCTTCCCGGCGACCGTCATCGTCGAGCGCGGCGGCCTCAAGATCGGCATTACCGGCATCTTGCCGGCCAAGCCGCTGCCGGGCGGCACCGTGCTGCCGGTGACCGAGTCGCTGGCCAACGCGCTGGCGTCGCTCAAGGCCGACGAGCCGGACCTCATCGTCCTGCTGTCGAACCTGGGCCTGGCCGAAGACAAGAAGCTCGCGTCGACGATGCCGGGCTTCGACCTGATCTTCGGCAGCGATCGCCGCCACCAGGAGCAGCCGGCCATCGTCGGCCAGACCGCCGTCTTCCAGGCGGGCTCCCGCGGCAAGCACGTCGGGCAGGTGGTCGTCGAGCTGACCGAAGGCCGCACCGGCTGGGCCGCCCCCGGCGCCCGCCTCACCGCGATGCGCCAGGCCGAGTCCATCGACCGGCAGATCGCGCGCTACGAAGGCCTCATGGCCAGCGCCGACGCGGGGCAGAAGGAGCGCTACGAGAAGGCCTTGGCCTTTGCTCGGCAGCGCCGCGCCGACCTCGTGATCCCCGAGCCCGACGACGGCTCGGCCAACAAGCTCGAGGCCAGCCAGGTCGCCATGAACCGCGACCTCGCCGACGAGCCGAAGATGCTCGCGCTGGTCACGGCGACCCTGGAGCAGCTGGGCGACAGCGTGAGCTCCGACCCTCACGCCGGGCACGACCACGCGGGGCACGACCACGGAAAGGCCCCCCCCAAGCCGGACCACGGCGATTGGGTGGGCATGGACAGCTGCCGCGGCTGCCACCCCGTGCAGTTCGCCGACTGGCGCGAGACGGGCCACGCCCACGCCTGGTCGACCCTGGTGAAGACCAAGCGGCACATGGATCTGCAGTGCTGGAGCTGCCACGTGACCGGCGCGCACAGCGAGGACGGGCCCCAGTCCCCCAAGGAAACCGGGGGCCTCCAGAACGTCCAGTGCGAGGCGTGCCACGGCCCCGGCCGAGAGCATGTGGCCAACCCCGCCAAGGTGAAGCCGGTGCGGACCCCCGGCCCCGAGGTCTGCCTGGCCTGCCACACCGAGGAGCAGACCGAGGGGCGTTTCGACTACGCCGAGTACCTGCCCCGGGTGGACCACAAGCCCTAGACCGCGTAGACACGGGCAGCCATGACCGGCCCGTTTCCCCTCCTCGCCCTCGAGACGTCCTGCGACGAAACGGCTGCTGCCGTGGTCGGCGAAGGTGGCGTGATCCTGGGCCATTGCGTGGCCTCCCAGATCGACGACCACCGCAAGTTCGGGGGCGTGGTGCCGGAGCTGGCCTCGCGGTGCCACGTCGAGGCCATCGACGGGGTCGTGGAGACCGCGCTGGCCGAGGCGGGGGTGGGGCTGAACGACCTGGGGGGCGTGGCCGCCACCATCGGTCCGGGGCTGGTCGGGTGTCTGTTGGTGGGCGCGTCGTGGGCCCAGGGACTCGCGCTCGGACGTGGGATTCCCATGCTGGGCATCAACCACATGGAGGGGCACCTGCTGGCGCCCTTCATCGGCGGCGAGGTGCCGTTCCCGTTCCTGGGGCTCGTGGTCTCGGGTGGGCACACGATGCTCATCGAGGCCCGCGGGGTGGGGGACTACCGCCTGCTCGGCCAGACGCGCGACGACGCCGCCGGCGAGGCCTTCGACAAGTCGGCGAAGCTGCTGGGGCTTCCGTACCCCGGCGGCATCGAGATCGACCGACTGGGGAAGACGGGGAAGCGGGATGCCGTCGCGCTGCCGCGGGGCATGGTGCGGCAGCCGGGGGTCGAGTTCTCGTTCTCGGGCTTGAAGACGGCGGTCTGGAAGACGGTGCAGGCGGGCGGCGTGCCCGAGGGGGACGCGCTCGCGGACCTGTGCGCCTCGATTCAGGAGGCCATCGTCGACGCCTTGAAGATCAAGACGAAGCGAGCTGTGAAGGCGACTGGCCTGACCCGGTTGGTGCTGACCGGCGGGGTCGCGGCGAACTCCCGGTTGCGGGCGGTGTTCGAAGAGACGGCGGCGGCCGAGAAGTGGACGCTGCACGTGGCGGAGCGGCGCTACTGCACCGACAACGCCGCGATGATCGGCTACGCGGCGGCGCTCCGGATGGCGCGGGGGGAGACGATGGACGAGCTGGACGTGAACCCCGGGCTGGCGCTGGTGGCCCCGTGAGCGGCGCGAAGCGGTCGCTGGGCCAGAACTTCCTCGTCGACCCGACGGCCATCGGTCGAATCCTGGACGCCGCCGGGATCCGCAAGGGCGAGACCGTCGTTGAGATCGGACCTGGCCGGGGCGCACTGACCGGCGGGCTCCGGGTGCGCGGCGAGCGCATGGTCCTCATCGAGAAGGACGACAACCTCGCGGCGGCTCATCGGGAGCGGTTCGCCGGCGACGATGGGGTCGTGGTGTTGAATCGCGACGCGCTGACGGTGATGCCGTCGGAGATGCCGTTTCCCGGGCCCTACCGCGTGGTCGCGAACCTGCCCTACAACGTCGGCGGGCGCATCACGATGCACCTCCTGGAGGAGTACGGGGCGCAGGTCTCCGGCGCGACCCTGATGTTCCAGAAGGAGGTCGCCGACCGCCTCGTGGCGACGCCGGGCAGCAAGTCCTACGGCGCGCTGTCCGTGCTGGTGCAGTCCATGGCCGAGGCGTGGTCCCTGTTCGGGGTGCCCCCGGGCTCATTCCGGCCGATCCCCAAGATCCAGTCCCGCGTGGTGCGCCTGCGCCCCCGCGAGGTGCCGATCTGGGACGGGCTGCCGTACGAGTGGTTCCGACTGGTGGTGAAGGGCGGGTTCGTCGCGCGCCGCAAGACGCTGGTGAACTCGCTGTCCCAGGCACCGGGAATTCCGACGGAGACGACAGTGCTGCGGGCGGCGCTGGAGGAGGCGGGGATCGACCCGGGGATCCGCGGCGATTCGGTGTCGCCGCACGAGTTTCGGGCCTTGGCGGTCGCGCTCAAGCAAGACTGAGGCCGGCGCCCGCAGGGGCATCGGCTGGACAACGGGGGGGACAGGGCGGGACGATCCTCGTCCCGGGGGGCCAACAGCCTTCGCGTCGCTCGCCGCTCGGAGGAAGAAGGACCGGGCTCATGCACATCGCAGTCCTCGCAAAGAACGCCAGTGGGCCCGCGCTCGCGGCCCTTAGCACCGTGCACGCCTGGTTGGGCGAGCGCGGTCACACGGTGGCGGTCGATCACCGGAGCGCGGAGGCCGCCGGGTTGCCGGTCGGCTACGACCGCGACGGGGGAACCGTCGCCGGGGTGGAGCTGGCCGTGGCCCTGGGGGGCGACGGCACCCAGTTGGAGGCCCAGCGTCTGTTCGCCGCGGCGAAGGTGCCCGTCTTTGGCGTCAACCTGGGCCGCCTGGGCTTCCTCACCGACACCGAACCCGACGGCATGCTCGACGCGCTGGAGGCCGTCCTGGACGGCAACTGCCAGGTCGAAGAGCGAATGATGCTCATGGGGGAGGTGCACCGCGGGGACACGGTCCTGGGCCCCGTACACGCCTTCAACGATCTCGTCGTGAACAAGGGCGCGCTGGCCCAGGTGGTGCGGTTGGAGACCACGGTCGACGACGATTTTGTGTCCAGCTACCTCGCCGACGGCCTGATCTTCTCGACGCCGACGGGCTCAACGGCGTACGGGCTGGCGGCCGGGGGCCCGATCATCCAGCCCAACACCGACGTGATGCTGGTCGCGCCCATCTGCCCGCACATTCTCACCAACCGCCCGCTGATCGTCAGCGGGGGCGCCACCGTCGACTGCGTGGTGGCGGAGGCGCGGGGCGAGGTGTTCCTGACCATCGACGGCCAAGAGGGCTTCCCCCTGATCCCCGGCGACCGGCTGCGGGTGGTGCGCAGTCCGCACCGCGCTCGGCTCATGCGGTCCCACGGCCACGACTTCTTCCAGGTCCTGCGCACGAAGATGCGCTGGGGCACCGACTAGCGAGGGCCGATGCTGCGCGAACTCCAGATCCGCGACGTGGCCATCGTCGAGCAGCTCAGCGTCGAGTTCGACGCCGGCTTCAACGTGCTGTCCGGTGAAACCGGCGCCGGCAAGTCGATCATCATCGGCGCCCTGGGGCTGGTGCTGGGCGCCCGGGCGGCAACCGAGCTGGTGCGCACGGGCTGCGACTCGGCGGAGGTGGTCGCGCGGTTCGACCGCAGCGACCGGGTCGATGAGACGTTGGCGGGGCTCGACCTGCAGCTTCCGGTGGAGGACGACGGCCTGCTGATCCGCCGGGTGGTCACCCGCGCGGGGCGGAGTCGCGCGTACGTCGGGGGAACGCCCGTGCCGGTGGCGACGCTGCGGTTGTTGGCCGGGGAGCTGGTGGACTACGCGTCGCAACACGAACACCAGGTCCTGCTGGACGAGGCACGCCACGCCTCGATCCTGGACCGGTTTGGCGGCCTGCAGGCGAAGGCCGCGGCGGTGGCCGACGCCATCACGAGCCTGCGGAGCCTGCTCGCCGAGCGCGAGCGTCTGGCCGCGCTGGAGCGCGAGCAGCGGGCCCGGGAAGACTGGTTGATCTGGCAGATCGACGAGCTGGGCGAGGCCAACCTCCAGGTGGGGGAGGTGGTCGAGGTCGAGGCGGAGCTCCGTCAGCTGGGCGCCGCCGAGGACGTGGCGCGGTCGGCCGGAGAAGCCGCCGGGTTTGTCGGCCAGGACGGCGCGGCGGGCAGCTTGTACCGGGCGATCCAGCGGCTGGAACGGCTCCTGGAGCTGCACCCCGAGTTGGCGCCCACGCTCGAGGGCATCGACTCGGCGCTCATTGCGGCCCAGGAGGCGGAGCGCGAGCTGGAGCAGTTGGCTTCCAACAGCCGGGCGAACCCGCGGCGGCTCGAGGAGCTGGAGAGCCGGCTGGCGCGGCTGCGGGAGTTGGCGCGCAAGCACCGCTGCGATGCCGACGATCTGGCCGGGGTGCTGGCGGGGTTCGAAGAAGAGCGGGCGGCGCTGGAGGGCGTGACTGGGCGGCTGGAGTCCCTGGGGCCGGAGATCGAGGCGGCGCGGGCGCTCTGCCGTGAGGTGGCGGGGGTTCTGTCGGCGGGGCGTGCGAAGGCGGCGACCCAGTTGGCGCGGGGCGTGGAGGGGGAGTTGGCGTCGCTGGCCATGGCCCGGGCGAGGTTTGCCCCCGTGCGCGAGTCCGTCGAAGGCGACGTCGGGGCGGTGGCCGTAGGCGAAGACGGGGGCGGCCCCTGGGTCACCCCCACGGGCGCCGAGCGGGTCGTGTTCCACCTGTCGGCCAACCCCGGCGAGGAAGCCCGGCCGCTGGCGAAGGTCGCGTCGGGGGGCGAGCTGAGCCGCATCCTGTTGGCGATTCGGCGGGCGCTCCCCCGCGCGGGCGGCGTCCAGGTCTGCGTCTTCGACGAGATCGACAGCGGCATCGGGGGCGAGGTGGCGGACCGCGTGGGCGAGAAGCTCGCGGACATCGCCCGGGACCTCCAGGTCCTGTGCATCACCCACCTCCCCCAGATCGCTTCTCGGGCTGACCAGCAGTTCCGCGTCGTCAAGGAAGTGACGAAGGGGCGCACCCGCACGGCCGTGCGCCGATTGGACTCCGACGAGCGCGTGGGCGAGATCGTGCGCATGGTAGGCGGGACGGCGACGCCCGAGGCGGCGGCGGCGTTTGCCCGGGAGTTGCTGGGTCGGCCTGACGAACCGGCCCGGGCTGGTACACTCCGCTGACCTGTACGCGACGCAGTTCTTGTCGCGAGGGGGCCTTCGATGCGCATCACGTCGGCCGGCATCACGAATGTCGGCATGAAGCGGACAAACAACGAGGACAACTACCTCATCAACGATCGCATCGGCGTCTACGTCGTGTGCGACGGGATGGGTGGTCACGCCGGCGGCGAATACGCCAGCCAAATCGCGGTGACCACCGTCGAAGAGGTGCTGTCCAACATCCGGGACGAGGGGGCGGACGCCGCCACCGACGACCAGATCACCCAAGAGAAGATCAAGTACGCCATTCGCCTGGCGGGCAAACGCATCTACGAGCGTGCCCAGGCGGACCCGGAGTTCCGGGGCATGGGCACGACGGCGGTGATCCTGCTGTTCCGGGCCGGCATGGCGTACCTCGCCCACGTGGGCGACTCGCGGGGCTACCTGATCCGGGGTGGCGAGATCACGCAGCGGACCGAGGACCACTCCTGGGTCAACGAGCAGATCAAGGCGGGGCTCATCACGCCGGAGACGGCGAAGCACCACCGCTTCCGCAACATCATCACGCGGTCCCTCGGCTTCCAGGAGGAGGTCGAGATCGACACCCAGGTGCTGCGCGCCGAGCCCGGCGACCTGTACCTGCTGTGCTCGGATGGGCTCAGCAACCTGGTCGAAGAGCAGGAGATGCGCGACTTGCTGGTCGAGCGCTCGTTCCAGGAGACCGCGCGGACGCTGGTCGACATGGCCAACAGCCGCGGCGGCGACGACAACATCACCGCCGTCATCGCGCGGGTCGACGCCGTCGACTGATGTCGGGTGCCCCGACCGGGTGCCCGCCCACTTCCAGCCAGGGCTGATGGGCTGCGAGCAGTGGTCGAATCGGTCGACGCGTTGGCTTCAAACCGTCCAATTCCCAATCCATGCGGCTCCCCCGGGCCACGGCGGGGGACGTCCGGCAGGGCCCGCTGGGGCCGAACCCTGGAAATCCGGGAATCCTCCGCTAATCTCGATGGTTGAAGGATGGCGGCGCCACGGCGTCGTTGACACCCCCCGGACACCGGGGTAGGGATCGCCGGCCGCGCTGGGCGGGCCTAGTTCGTGAACCTGTTGGAGTAGCAGCCGCTTGAGTACCCGAATCCTCATCGACGTCGAGCAAGACGGACGGCATCGCAAGTACCGGATCACCGGTGGGCGACTCCGGGCGTTGACGTCGCTGGCGGTGTTGGGCGCGCTGCTCGCGGCGGTCGGAGCCGCCGGCGGTGCGTGGTACGCCCACGGCGCCATGGGCAACGGCCCGGCGGCGGTCGCCGAGAACGCGCTGCTGCGTACCCGTCTGCAGGAGCTCGAAGCCCGGCAGGCGAGCGTCGATCAGGCACTCGACCGGGTCATGGCCTACGACTCGAAGATCCGGCAGCTGACGCGCGAAGACGACGGCGCCCGCGCCTTCGGCATCGGCCCGCTGTCCGCGCTGGAGATCGCCGCCGCCGAGCGTGAGGGCCGCGGCGTGGCGCTGCCGGGCGAAGACTTCCAGTTGGGCGAGCCCCGCTCGGCGGACCTGGGCGGCTGGCTCGACGACGCCGAGATGCGTTCGGAGATGCTCCAGACCCGGCTCGAGGGCGAAGAGGAGAGCCTGCAGGAGATCCGCGGCTACCTCGACGACCGGACCAGCTTGCTTCGCGCCCACCCGACCGTCTGGCCCGTCCGCGGCTGGGTCACGTCGGGCTACGGCTACCGCAACAGCCCCCACGGAGGCGGCCACCGCCTGCACGCGGGCCTCGACATCGCGGCCCCCCGGGGCACCCCGGTCATCGCGCCGGCCGACGGCCACGTCGTGTTCGCCGGGTACCACTCGGCCTACGGCAACCTGGTGGTCGTGGACCACGGCTACGGCATCACCACCAAGTACGCCCACCTGCACCGCATGCACGTGCGGGTCGGGGACCGGGTCCAGCGTGGCGACCGCGTCGCGAAGGTCGGCAACACCGGCCGGTCGACCGGGCCTCACCTGCACTTCGAAGTCCACAAGGACGGCGTCGCGGTGAACCCCCGCCGGTTCCTCGAGCGGCGCTGAGCAAGCCGCCGGCGCCGTAGAGGCCGGTCATCGACCGGGCGCCGGGCCTCAGCCTCGGGAGACCGCGGTCCCCGTCAACACGACGACCCAGGCCTCTGTACCCAGGGATCCCTGGTGCATGCGCACGGCCACGACTCCGTCGGCCCCAAGCTCTGCGGCCCGCAAGAGCAACCGGTCCTTGGCTTCGTCCAAGGCGTTCTCGATGGCACCGGCGGGGTCTGGCCCTGCGATGTCGATGAGCTCCACCCGCACGGCCGCCGACACCAGCCCCAGGACGCGGTCCAGCCCCTCGAGGCGGTTCTGGGTCGTGACCGGTTTGTCTGCGTCCAGTTGGTGGAAGGGCACCAGGCTCGCGTCCGGGTCGTCGAATGCCTCGACGGAGACGTCGTCGTCGCTGGCATCGGGGGGCGGCGTGGTCTCCGCGACCCGATCAACGGGCGCGGTGCCCATGGCCGCGGCCAGGTCGGCGGCGATGTCGGGCTCAGGCTCGTCCGGCTCGACGGCGACGAGGTCCTCCTCTGCCGTGTCGTCGGCGTCGCCGGCAATGATCAGCGCGCCGTCGTCGCTGGTCTCGTCGGCGCTATCGTCCGCCCCGGCCACGACCATCAGCTCGTCGGAGTCGCCGTCGTCGTCGCTGGCCAGTTGCCCTCCGACTTCCTGGACCCAGGCTTCGATCTCCGTGGCTTCCTCGATCGACAGCCCCTCGAGCACGTACGGGGGCTCGCTCAACACCCAGTTCAGCTTGTTGGGGTTGTTGCCGTAGATCTCTGTGCCTTTGAGGCCGGCTCGGAAGTCGGGCAAGCAGTCCTCGGGCACGTGGGCGACCCTCAGGGAGCGCTTCGCGCCCCCGGTCTCGTCGGCCCTCTCGATGGAGATCCCATCCAGTCCGTGCAGGCGTCGCGCCGGCCGCGGCGTCGCCTCGTCGACCTTGAGCTCCGGGCGGTTCACCCGGATCAGGATCTTGGCGTTGCACTCGGCGCACCGGAGCCGGACCCGGCTCTGGTCGTCGGCGTCGGCCTCGTCGATCTCGACTTCGGCGTTGCAGCGCGGACAGTTGACCTTCATGGCTCCCTCACAGCGCCGGTCGCCCGCGCCTGCTCAGCCGCGCTTCAAGCCGGCGCGGCTGCCGCCGAGTCTCCCTCGTCGCCAGCCTGATTGTCCGCCTTCATGTGGCAGTTCTTGTACTTCTTGCCGCTCCCGCACCAGCAGGGGTCGTTGCGACCCACCTTAGGCTTGGACCGGCGGAAGGTCACCGGTCGCGCGAGCTGCTGGCCCTGAGCGGCGCCCGCCGAAGCCGACTTGCCCTGCGCCGGTCGGCCGCCCATGCGGTTCGCCGACTCGGTGGCCTTGCGGATGCGCTCCTCTTCGCGGCGTCGCTCGTCTTCGAGCAAGGCGGCCTTCTCTTCGTCGGTCAGCGCGCGCTCGTGGGAGAGGTTGTCGAACAACCGCTCGATGACTTCCTCCTCCTGGAGGTTGCGCATCATCTCGAACATCTCGAACCCTTCCTTCTTGTACTCGAGAAGGGGGTTGCGCTGTCCGTAGCCCCGCAGGCCGATGCCGCCGCGGAGGTGGTCCATGGCCTGCAGGTGGCTCTTCCAGAGCGAGTCGATGATCGACAGGAGGAAGTAGCGCTCGCGGTACCGGAGGTTCTCGGCGCCGATCAGCTCCTGCTTGGCGTCGTACCAGGTCTCGATGCGCTTCATCAGGTCGTCGGCGATCTCCTGGGGAGTCCGCTCACCGATGTCGTCGAACGTGAACTCGAAGTCCTGCTTGAAGAACCTCTTGAGGTCCTTGTTCAGCCCGTCGACGTCCATGTCCTGCTTGCCACCCCGCTCGGGGAGGTAGCGCACGCAGGACGTCAACAGCAGGTCGTAGCCCAGGTCGAAGACCATCTCGCGGGTGTCTTCGCCGTCCATGATGCTGTTGCGCATCCCGTAGACCGCGTCGCGCTGCTGCGACATGACGTCGTCGTACTCGAGCAGGTTCTTGCGGATGCCGAAGTTCCGGCCCTCCACCTTCTGCTGCGCGTTGCCGACGGCCTTGCTCAGCCACGGGTGGATCAGCGGCTCGCCGTCCTCCATGCCGAGGCGCTCCATGAGCCCCTTCATCTTGTCGGACCCGAAGATCCGCATGAGGTCGTCTTCGAGGGACAGGAAGAAGCGGGAGCTGCCCGGGTCGCCCTGACGGCCCGCGCGGCCACGCAGCTGGTTGTCGATGCGGCGGGACTCGTGACGCTCGGTGCCGACCACGTGCAGACCACCGCGCTCCAGCACCAGGGCCTTGTCGCGCTCGCACTGGCTGGTGAAGCGCGCGACCGCGTCCTGCAGGCGCCGGTCGTAGTCCTCCTGCGGCTCCTCGTCGGAGTCCCACTTGCCGACCTCGCGGTGGGCGAGGTTCTCGGGGTTGCCGCCGAGCAGGATGTCGGTGCCGCGGCCGGCCATGTTCGTCGAGATGGTCACGGCGCCGGGGCGACCGGCCTGGGCGACGATGTCGGCCTCGGACTCGTGGTGCTTGGCGTTGAGGACCGAGTGGGGGACCTGCGCCTTCGTCAGCAGCCGGTGCAGCAGCTCGGACTTGTCGACCGACGCCGTACCGACCAGGGTCGGGCGACCCGCTTCGTGGGCCTCGCGGACCTCTTCGATGACGGCTTCGAACTTCTCCGCCTCGGTCTTGTAGACGACGTCGTCGTGGTCGAGCCGCGCGATGGGGCGGTTCGTGGGGACGACCGTCGTGTCGACCTCGTAGATCTTCTTGAACTCGGCGGCTTCGGTGTCGGCCGTGCCGGTCATGCCGCTGAGCTTGTCGTACTTCTGGAAGTACTTCTGGTACGTGATCGTGGCGAGGGTGACGTTCTCCTTCTCGACCTCGATGCGCTCCTTTGCCTCGATGGCCTGGTGCAGGCCGTCGGACCAGCGCCGGCCCGGCATCTTGCGGCCGGTGAAGGGGTCGACGATGACCACGCTGGGCTTGCCGCTGCGCTGGTCGGGCTCGATGACGTAGTCCCGATCCTTCTTGAACAGCATGTGCGCCTTGAGCCCCTGGTTGACCAGGTGCAGCGTCTCGATGTTCTGGGGCAGGAAGAGGTTCTCGACGCCGAGCCGCTGCTCGACCCGGTCGATGCCTTCGTCGGTCAGCGAGCAGGACCGCGCTTCTTCGTCGAGGAGGTAGTCGATCTCCTGCTTGAGGCCGGGGATGACCTTGTCGATCTCCGCGAAGCGGCTCAGGTCGGCCTCGGCCGCACCGGAGATGATCAGCGGCGTCCGGGCCTCGTCGATGAGGATGGAGTCGACCTCGTCGACGATGGCGTAGCGGTGACCGCGCTGGACCATCGAGTCGCGGGACAGCTTCATGTTGTCGCGCAGGAAGTCGAAGCCGAACTCGTTGTTCGTGCCGTAGGTGATGTCCGAGTTGTAGGCGTCGCGCCGCTGCTGGTTGGTGAGGCCGTGGACGATGGTGCCGACGGACAGGCCCAGGAATCCGTAGATCTGGGACATCCACTCCGCGTCGCGGGACGCCAGGTAGTCGTTGACCGTGACGAGGTGGGTGCCCTTGCCCTCCAGGGCGTTCAGGTAGACCGGCAGCGTGGCGGTCAGGGTCTTGCCTTCGCCCGTCCGCATCTCGCAGACCTGGCCCTCGTGCATCAGGATGCCGCCGACGAGCTGCACGTCGTAGTGGCGCATCTGCATCGTGCGCCAGGCCGCTTCCTTCACCACCGCGTAGGCGTCGGGGAGGATGTCGTCGAGGCTCGACCCCTGGTCCAGCTTCTCTCGGAACATCCCGGTCATCGCGCGCAGGTCGGCGTCCGACGCGCCTTCGTAGCTGGGCGCGAGCGCGTTGATCCGGCTCACGAGCGGACGCAGCTTCTTGATGGTCCGGTCGTGCTTGGTCCCGAAGACCTTCTTCATGGCGTTGGCGAACATGCAGTGCCTCGGTGTGCCGCGGGGGCGCGGCGGATGCGGGGACCCCAGGATCCCGACCGCGCGCGTACTTACCACACCGCGGCCGGCGCCCTTGTCGGCCCGAGCCCCTGGCGTAATCACCCCGGACGGCGGCGCAACCGGTTGATGCGGCAGCGGTGGGACGACCTGCCCGACTAGGCGATCGGGCACTGGCGTGCCGGGGAGGGGGCCCTGCCGACTGGTAGATTGAGCGAACAGGCCCCGCCGGGGCCTACGAGCCGGGAGCGCCCGATGCGGTGGCTGTTGTTGTGCTTGTTGCTGGCCGTCCCCGCGCAAGCGACGACGGCTCTGTTGCTGGACGCGCCGGCCCAGGCTCGCCTCAGCACCGCCGTGGTGGTGGCGACGGTGGGCGAGTCGACCGTGTCGCTGCACCCCGACTACAAGCGTCCCGTCACGCGCACGCGGGTGTCCGTCGACGAAGCGCTGTTCGGGGGGGCGCCGAAGAACCTGGTGGTCGAGCAGTTCGGGGGCACCCTGGCCGGGGCTACGCTGGCGGTTCCCGGCGACGCTCGGCTGGTCGCGGGTGAGCGGGTCGTCCTGTTTCTGCGGCAGGTCGATGGCGGCTGGTTCCTGACGGCGTTGGAGCAGTCGGCCTGGGGCATCGACGGCGATCGGCTGAGCCGGCCGTCGACCGCGCACTACACCCAGCGGGCGCCCGACGGTCGCCTGGTGGAGGCCCCGGACCAACCCTCGCTGAGTCTCGCGTCGCTCCGGCTGCAGTTGAAGGCGCTGAGCCCATGATCCTCTGGCTCCTGCTGCCCCTGACCGCGTCGGCCTGGGCGCCTTTGACCACCTGCGCGGGCGCCCCGACCGCGTGGCCCGATGGAAGCCCCGAGACCCGCTTTCGGATGTCGTCGGTGTTTGTCTCCGACGAGGTGCCGGCGCCGACCGTGGCCGGCGCCGTGCGCATCGGGTTCGACGAGTGGGGGCGCCCGGGCTGCTCCAACTTCAACGTGTTCCAGGACGCCGACGCGTTCGGTGACCCCCTCGACGGCGAGAACGACGACAACCTCATCGGTTGGTACGAGTCCGGCTGGCCGGCGCAGCTCGGGGCGGCGACCCTCGCGGTGACCCTGCCGGTCTGGTGGGAGGACGACTGCGAGCTGTTCAGCGCGGACATGGTCTTCAACGGCGACGACCACGACTGGGTCCTGGGGCCGCCCGGGGACTGGTACGAGGCCGACATCCAGTCCGTGGCCACCCACGAGGCCGGCCACTGGGTCGGGTTCGACCACAGCGGCTTCGGTGGGAGCTCGATGCAGTCGCTGTATTCGGGGGCCCTCGACGAGCGCACGCTGACTTGCGACGACACCGTCGGGGCCTGCGCGCTGTACCCGTCGGGCGACGACTCCTGCACCGACGATCGGTACTGCGCCTGCGACCAGACCTGCGACGGCGGCACCTGCCGGGTGGCGCTCGGGGACGACGACGACGACACGGAGCCGGACCCCGAGTGCGAAGGCCCGGGCCGCGAGTACGACGAGGGCGAGCCCAACGACGACCCGCCGGCCAGCTTTGAGATCTCCGACGGCGACGCCACGATCCAGGGGCGCATCGACTGCGCCAACAACGGCAGCGAGTACACGGGCGATCACGACTTCCTCGCCCTGTTGCCGGTCTGCGATGAGACCGCCGTGCTCACCCTGGAGTGGGCCGGCGGCGCGGACCTGGACTTTCTGGGGTTCCGGGGCGACGGCACCGCCCTGTTTGAGAACCAGACCGTGGAGCAGCAAGGGCCGATCCAGTCCACGGCGCTGCTCGGCGCGGCGGCGACGGCGCTGGTGGTCTGCTGGGAGGGAGCCGAGGTCGACTGGACCCTGACCGTGGACTGGCCCCCCTATCGCACCATCTCGTCGGGAGACGACGACGGGGACGACGACGACGCCACCGAGGACGAGCGGCCGACGACGGGGCTGGGCGAGGTGGATGGTCGGGGGTGTCGCTGCGCGGCCGGTCGATCCGGTTGGTCGGCTCTGGCCCTGATTCCATTGGCCCTGAGGCGGCGACGGACCGGCTGACGCACAGAGCGCTTGTTGTGCATCTGACCCTGTGCTAGATCGCCGCGGCCTCGCGCTCAGGAACACTTCGGTTCTCGGGTACGAGCAACGACGCACGCGCGTCGTCGGCCTCTCCGGTGGCCTGCAATCGCAGGTTTGAGGTCCATGCCCGGCACGTCCGGGGGCACAGCGCGGAGGAACAACCGGAGGAAAAACACATGCCTGACATCTCCCTTCGCGATCTGCTTGATGCCGGTGTCCACTTCGGACACCAGACCCGCCGCTGGAACCCGAAGATGAAGCCGTTCATCTTCGGCGAGAAGAACGGCATCCACATCATCAACCTGCAGAAGACGGCGATTCAGCTCGCCGTCGCGAACCAGTTCATCAGCCAGGCCGTCGCGCGAGGCCAGAAGATCCTGTTCGTGGGCACGAAGCGCCAGGCGGGCGAGCTCGTCTCGCAGTTCGCCGGCGCCGCCGGGCAGTTCTACGTCACCAACCGCTGGCTCGGCGGCATGCTGACCAACTTCAAGACGGTCAAGGGGTCCATCGACCGCCTCAACCGGCTCGAGAAGGAGCTGGGCGAAGGCAAGTTCGAGGGCATGGTCAAGAAGGAGCGCATCTCCATCGAGCGCCAGATCGCGAAGCTGAAGAACAACCTGGGCGGCATCCAGGACATGACCGCCCTCCCGGGCGTCATCTTCATCATCGATCCCAAGAAGGAGCACATCGCGGTCAAGGAAGCCCGTCGCCTGGGCATCCCGATCGTCGCCGTCTGCGACACGAACTGCGACCCCGAGGGCATCGACTACGTCATCCCCGGCAACGACGACGCGCTGAAGGCCATCAAGCTGTTCGCGCAGTCCATCTCCGACGCCTGCATCGAAGGCAGCCGGATGGCCAAGGACTACGCCCGCCGCGAGTACGCCAACGTGGGTGGCCAGGCCTTCACTGCCGACACCCCCGAGGCCCCCGGCCCCGAGGTCGTCGTGAAGTCGTCCGTTGAGGACGGCGAGGTCGAAGCCGCTGCCGCCGCCGAAGCTGCGCCCGCCGAAGCCGCTGCCGAAGCCGCGCCTGCCGAGGAGGCCCCGGCCGCCGAAGCCGCGCCGGCCGAAGCCGCTGCCGAAGAGGCTCCCGCCGCGCCCGCCGCCGAGGAGGCTGCGGCCGCCGAGTCGACCGAGCAGCCGACCGCCTGAGTGCTGATCGCGTCCCCGGGCCGTGGGGCCCGGGGCGCATTCTCCCCCAACCAATTCAACGGTCGCCCCTTCGCCTTGGGGAGGCCAAAGGGATCGATCCATGAGCGTTTCTGCTTCCGATGTGAAGGACCTCCGCGCGCGCACCGGCGCGGGCATTCTCGACTGCCGCAAGGCCTTGATGGAGAACGAGGGCAACACCGACGCCGCCATCGAGTGGCTCCGGGCCAAGGGTGTGGCGAAGGCCGCCAAGAAGGCCACCCGCGCTGCCACCGAGGGCACCGTCTACTCGTACATCCACGCCGGCGGAAAGCTCGGCGTGCTGCTCGAGGTCAACTCCGAGACCGACTTCGTCGCCCGTGGCGATGAGTTCCAAGCCTTCTGCAAGCAGGTCGCGATGCACATCGCGGCGGCCGGCCCGCAGTGGGTCAAGGAAGAGGACGCGCCCGAGGACGTCGTCGCGGCCGAGCGCCGCGTGGGCATCCAGCAGGCCATCGAGCAGGGCAAGCCGGAGAACATCGCCGAGAAGATGGTCGCCGGGAAGATCAAGAAGTTCCTCAAGGAGAACACCTTGATGCTCCAGCCCTTCGTCATGGACGAGGACAAGACCATCGCCCAGCTCCAGACCGAGTTCGTCGCCGCGTGCGGCGAGAACATCCAGATCCGTCGCTTCGTGCGCTGGCAGCTGGGTGAGGGCCTGGCCAAGAAGGAAGACAACTTCGCCGACGAAGTTGCTCGGATGGCCTCCGGCGACAACTAGTCGCGCACCGATCGCCGACGCGGCCGGGGACCCTCGTGGTCCTCGGCCGCGTCGCGCTTGGGGCCCCCGATCCGACGCAGTGGTACAGTCCCGCCCTCGCGCGCGTAGGCGCGCCCAACGCCTGCCGGGAGCAGAGACCGATGGACGAGTACCTCGAGGCAATGAACGAGGAGATGGAGAAGCCGCTGCGGCACCTGCGCAGCGAGTTGTCGAAGGTGCGCACTGGTCGCGCCTCTCTGGCCCTCCTGGACGACATCAAGATCGACTACTACGGCGCCGCCACGGCGCTGAGCGGAGTGGCCAGCCTGTCGGTGCCCGAGCCGCGCATGATCATCGTGAAGCCCTGGGACGCGACGATGCTGCCGCTCATCGAGAAGGCGATCGGCGCCTCGCGGTTGGGCATCACGCCCAACAACGACGGCAAGATCATCCGGCTCGTGTTCCCCGAGCTCACCGAAGACCGCCGCAAGGACCTGTCGAAGCAGGTCGGTGGCATGGGCGAGCAGGCGAAGGTCGGTGTCCGGGCCGTGCGGCGCGAGTACAACGACCTCTTCAAGGGCATGGAGAAGGAAGGCGAGATGACCGAGGACGAGCTTCAGGGCGTCCTCAAGAAGGTCCAGACCGCCACCGATGCCCAGAGCAAGAAGCTCGACGAGGTCGTCGCGGCCAAGGAAAAGGAGATCCTGGAGGTCTGAGACCCTCCCGGACCCCGCTGTGAAGGCCAGCCCCCCCCCGGTGGTTCCCCGCCACGTCGCCATCATCATGGACGGCAATGGCCGTTGGGCTCAGGGCCGCGGCCTGGGGCGTCTGCGCGGCCACGAGTCGGGCGCGCGCTCGGTCGAGTCCATCACGCGCTACGCCCGCAAGCTGGGCGTCGAGGCGCTGACGCTCTACGCCTTCAGCACCGAGAACTGGGGCCGCCCCACGGACGAGGTGTCGGGGCTGATGAAGCTGTTGGGGACCTACCTGCGGTCGCAGCGGCAGGAGCTGCTCGACAACGACATCCGACTGATTCACTCGGGCGATGTGAGTCAGCTGCCCGAGGACGTGCGCACCCAACTGCGCCGGGTCGAGCTGGCGACGGACCACTGCGAGGGGATGGTGCTCAACCTGGCCCTGTCGTACGGGTCCCGGCAGGAGATCCTGGCAGCCGTGCGGGAGATCGCCGAAGAGGTGCAGGGCGGCCGCTTGCAGCCCGAGGACATTGACGAGGCCTGCATCACGTCGCGGCTGGACACGGCGGAGCTGCCCGAGCTGGACCTCGTGATCCGGACCAGCGGCGAGATGCGCCTGTCCAACTTCCTGCTGTGGCAGGTGGCCTACTCGGAGCTGTACATCACCGACGTGAGCTGGCCGGAGTTCGACGAGCGGCAGTTCGACAAGGCCATGGCCGCCTACCGCTCGCGGCAGCGCCGCTTCGGCAAGACCGGCGCGCAGATCGAGGCGTCGCCGTGAGCTCGGACCTGCGCGCGAGGCTCACCTCGGGCATCGCGGCGGTGGCCGTGGTCGTGCCCATCCTCGCCAGCAACAACTTCTGGGCCGTGGCCGGCCTGGCGGGCGTGGCCGCGATCTGGGCCCTGCACGAGATGGCGACGATGGGGCTGCCCGGCGAGCGTCGCTGGGCATTCCCGTTGCTCGTGGCGCTGGGCGTCCCCCTCTTCCTCATCGTGGCGACGTCCAACCAGGACACCGAGGCGCTGCTGGGCATCACGCTGCCGGCCTCTGGCTTGCTGCTCATGGCGACCCTGGTCGGCGCGGTGCTGCTGTCGGCGGGCGCCTTCTTGTTCACCGCGAAGACCACCGACGGCCTCGCCGACAAGTGGGCGCGCTTCCTGTTGTCGCTCCTGTACGTGCCCTTGCTGCTCGGGATGCTGGCCGCCCTCGTCGGATTCGACGGAGGAGCGGGCTGGCTCTGGGTGCCGTTGTTCGTCGGTTGGTGTGGCGACATCGGCGGCTACTTCGTTGGCCGCTCCTTCGGGAAGAACAAGATGCTGCCGCTGATCTCGCCCAAGAAGACCTGGGAAGGGTTCTTCGGGGGCGTGGCTCTGGCGATCGTGGGGCTCGGTTTCTACAAGGTCGTCTTCTTCGATCGGTTGGCGGAATCCACCGTCCCGTTGGGTTGGCTGGACGTCGTGGTGCTGGGCATCGTGGGCGACGTCGCCGGCGTCCTGGGCGACCTCGTCGAGTCCATGATCAAGCGCACCTGGGGGCACAAGGACTCGGGGCGGTTCCTGCCCGGCCACGGCGGCATGCTCGACCGCATCGACGCCGTGCTCTTCGTCGCGCCCGTCGTCTACCTGTGGGCGGTGGTCCTGCGGCCGCTGATCGCGGGATGAGGCGGCGCGGGCCGGCACCGGCCCCCCGGGTGGAGCCCGACCGCTCGGCCCCGCTGGTGGCCGTCGTCGATACCTCGGGCGCGATGGAAGCCCTGGCCCTGGTTCAGGGCGACGTGGTGGTCGGCCAGCTGCAGCTTCGTCGGCCCCGGCGAGCCGGCGCGACGGTCGCGCGCTCACTGAAGACCTTGCTTTCGTTGGCGGACCGACGCTCCGACGAGCTGGCCGCCATCGCCGTTGCGACGGGCCCCGGCGCGTTCACGGCGCTGCGGGTGGGCATCGCCACCGTGCAGGGGCTGGCCGCGGGACTGGGTGTTCCGGTGGTGGGGTTCGACTCGACGGAGCCTTGGGCCTGCGCGGTGCCGGGCCAGACGGTCGCGGTGACCCTGGACGCTCGGCGGAATGAGGTGTACACGGCGCTCTGGTCGGTTCCGGTGAGCGGCGACGCAGTTGTTCTGCGGGCGACGACGCTGGAGTCGCCGGAGTCCTGGGCGGCGGCGCTGACGGCGTGGCCCAACGCGGTGGCGGTGGGCGACGGCGCTCGGTTGTACGCCGACCGGCTCGGGGTTTCGGTGGCGACAACGGCGCCGGCGGGGCCCGAGCTGGGGCCCATCGGGCGGCGGGTTGCGGCTCGGGTCGAGACGTTGGAGTCGGTGCCGGTTCGGCCGGTGTACCTGCGGGATCACGACGCCGCGCCGACGGCGGCAGGGAACGCGCCCCGCGCCTGAGGCGTTGGTGGGCAGGAGCGAAGTCATGCAGCGGACCGAAGCGGGTTATCGGGTCGGCGTCGTCGGGGCCACAGGCGCCGTCGGGCGCGAGATGGTGAAGGTGCTGGAGGAGCGGGACTTCCCGGTCGCGGAGTTGCGGCTGTTCGCGTCGCCTCGCAGCGCCGGCGAGTCCCTGATCTTCCGGGGCGAGTCCATCGAGGTGGAGGTGCTCGGCGACGAGACCCCCACGGGCCTCGACATCGCCTTGTTCAGCGCCGGCGGTGCGCTCAGTCGGGACCGCGCCGAGGCGTTCGCCGCGGCCGGAGCCGTGGTCATCGACAACTCTTCGGCGTGGCGCATGGACCCGCAGGTGCCGCTGGTGGTGCCCGAAGTGAACCCCCAGGAGGCGTTCCGGGCCCTGGCCAAGAGCGGGCGCGGGATCATCGCGAACCCCAACTGCTCCACGATCCAGCTCGTCGTGGCGCTGGCTCCATTGCACGAGGCGTTCGGCCTCGACCACGTCGTCGTGAGCACCTACCAGTCGGTGAGCGGCGCCGGGAACAAGGGCGTCTCGGAGCTGAGCGAGCAGGTCGTCGCGCTGTTCAACAACGGCCAGCCGGTCGCGAAGGCGATGCCCCACCAGATCGCCTTCAATTGCATCCCTCACATCGGGCCGTTCATGGACAACGGCTACACCGAAGAGGAGTGGAAGCTGGTCACCGAGAGCCGCAAGATCCTCGGCATCGAGGACCTCAAGCTGACCCCCACCGCCGTCCGCGTCCCGACGTTCGCGTGCCACGCCGAGTCCGTTCGCGTGCGACTCAAGCGCAAGGTGTCCGCCAAGGAGGCGACGGCCGCGCTGCACAACGGCGAAGGCATCGTCCTGCAGGACCGCCCGGCGGAGAACGAATACCCCATGGGCTTCTCGTTGGCCGGCACCGACGACGTGTACGTGGGCCGCCTGCGGGAGGACCCCTTCGACGATCACGCGATCAACCTTTGGGTGGTGGCCGACAACCTCCGCAAGGGGGCCGCGCTCAACGCCGTGCAGATCGCCGAAGTGCTCGACGAAGGGCCCGAGGAATGAAGTCCCTGCTCCTCTTGCTGCTGTTGCCCTCCGTGGCGCTGGCCCTGCCGTCCCAGATCGCCGGAACCCTGGCGAACACGGCGTCGCCGACGGCGTTCTCTGTGAGCGACGACGAGCGCCTGGCCGCCCTGGCGACCACCAGCGGTGCGTTGCTGGTCTGGGACCGCGGCGCGTGGAGCGATGGGGCCAACTCCGTCGATCTGGACTGCAACCCGACGGCGCTTCAGTTCGTGGACTACGCCGGCTCGGACGCGCGGCTGTGGGTCGGCTGCGACGACGGCACCGTGGTGCCCGTCGACTTCGAGACGTCCATGATTCCGGCGACGGCGACGGTCGGCGACCCGCTGACGCTGACGGTGCTGGGCGATCAGGCCGAAGTCATCGACCTGGCCTGGGCCCCGAGCGACACGGTGGTTCATGTCGTCTACCAGGTCGGCACCCAGATGACGGTGACCCGCTTTCCGCTTGCGGGGGACTCCGTCGACGCGACACTGCAGCAGACCGTGGTGGCGACGGCCGTGGACCTGGCCATTGGCGAAGACGGCGGGCCCGTGGTGGTGAGCCGAAACGACGGCCGCTTGACCGTGCTCACGCGCAGCGGTGAGGCGTATTCGCCGTCGGAGCTGCCGCTCCTGCCGCTCGCCAGCGCCGGCAGCGTGGCCGTGAGCAGCGAGTCGGCTCTGATCCTCGTGGCCGACCGGTCCGACGGCGCCGTCTGGCAGCTCCCCACCGTCGGCGGCTTCCTCGAGGAGGAGTTCGGCAGCTTTGGGACGCCCGGCGAGCTCGCCTGGGGCGACTCGGACACCGGCCCCGTGGTCTGGGTGGCGGAGAGCGGTGGGACCTTGCACCCCACGGACGACGCCGGCGTCGAACTGGACTCCATCGATCTGGGCGGCGTGGACGCCGCGACCATCGTGCCCCTGGGCGGCGAGGACGGCGTGGTCTACGTCGCCGGGACCGATGGCGCAGTCCGCGTGGTGGCCGACTTCCCCTTCGTCGACTCGATCTCGGCCACGCCCGCCGCGGTGGGGGAGGGGGAGGCGTTCGCCGTCGCGTTCACGGTCTCGGTGGACTCGGACTGGGACCTGCGCCGCGATGGGTCGTTCTCCTCGACGTCGGGGACGTCTCTCGCCACAGGCCGAGCGGTCGCCGGCGACGAGGTCACCGTCGATCTGGACGCCACCGATCTGACGGCCGAAGGCGACAACCGCTTGATGCTCTTCGTCGACGACGGTGGCCCCACCGGCCTCGACTCGGTCGTGGTCACCCTCGACGCCCCTCCGGGTGGGGTCAGCGGCGTCGAGGCCGGCGCGGCCGACGGCCGGCTCGATCTGGAGTGGACGGCCGGCGACGAGACCGACGTCGCCAGCTTCGAAGTCTTCGTGTCCGACCTGCCGTTCACCGAAGCTTCGCTCCCCACCAGCTTCGAGGGCCGGCTCTCCGACGGCACCGCGGTCACCTACCCGACGTCCGTTGACTTCGAGGGCGCTGGCGTGCGGCACGAGGCGCGCCTGACGGGGCTCGCCAACGGCACGGAGTACTTCGTGGCGGTGCGGCCCATCGACAGCTCCGATCAGATCGGCCCGCTCTCGGACGTCGTCAGCGGCACGCCCGCCCTGACCTGCTCCGCCGCCGAGTGCGCCGGCGAGCCGTCGGGGTGTTCCTGCTCCGCGGCCGACGCTCGCGACGCCCTGCCCGGGCTGCTGCTCCTCGCCCCGCTGTGGCTGCGCCGCCGCCGCTGAGTCCGCCGGAGCGGCGGGCGACCGGGGAGGATTGGCGGGGGACCCTGCCGCCGGGAACCCGAAACCTGCTTCTGACCGTCGAGTACGACGGCTCGGGCTTCGCCGGGTGGCAGGTCCAGCCGGGCCAGCGCACGGTCCAGGGGAGCCTGCAGCGGGCCGTCGAGACCCTGGTGCGGCACGGCGTGATCGTGCGCGGCGCAGGCCGAACGGACTCCGGCGTCCACGCCTGGGCCCAGCGGGCCTCGTTCTTCACGGACTCCAACATCCACCCGAACAAGCTGCTCCGCGGCATCAATGCGCTGGCCGGAGGGGGCGTGCGAGTCACCGCGGTGCAGGAGGTGGACGCTCGATTCGACCCGCTTCGCTCCGCGGTCGGCAAGGTCTACGACTACCGGCTGCTCCTGCGTCCGGCGCCGTCGGTCCTGCTGGCGCGGGCCTGGCACCTGCGGGCGGAGCTCGATCTGGACCTCCTGGCGGCGGAGCTGGCAACGCTGCCCGGGGAGGCGGACTGGAGCTCGTACCGGGCCGCCAACTGCGGTGCCCGGTACACGATCAAGACGATGCGGTCGGCGACCCTCCGCCGCGAAGAGCGCGGGATCGTCGTGTTGCGCTTCGTCGGGTCCGGCTTCCTCAAGCAGATGGTGCGAATCCTGGTCGGCACCGCGGTCGACGTCGCCCTGGGGCGATTGGAGCCGGGGGCCATGGTGCGCATCCGGAACGAAGCAAGCCGCGAGGCTGCGGGCCCAACGGCCCCGCCTCACGGCTTGTTTCTGTACGAGGTGCTCTATCCGCCGGGCGTGCTGCCCGGCTGAGCGCTACTTCTTCGCCTTGGCCTTGCTCTTCTTGGCCTTGGCCTTGGCCTTGGCCGGCTTCGCCTCCGCAGCTTCGGCGGCGGGCTCCTCGGCGGCCGGGGCGGCGGCTTCGGGCGCGGCGGCGGCGACGCCTTCGACTTCGTCGTCGAGCAGATCCTCGCCGTCGTCCTCGAGCGGAGCTTCGGTCACCACGGGCGCGGCCGGCGCGGCGGCCTTGCTCTTCTTGCCCTTGCGGCCCGAGGGCCGGCGGTAGCGGGCCAGGAACGCTTCGCGCGGATCGGGGTTCGGATCCTCGCGCTGGTCCGCGCCGCAGCGGGGGCACAGCGGCTCAGCTTGGTTCAGGTCGTAGAACTTGCACTCACACTTGAAGCAGGTGTAGCGCTTGCCGAGCTTGTTCGCCGTCGCGGTCATGCGGGGTCTCCTGGGGTGCGCCAATGGCGCGGGCTGCGGACCCTGCCACACGGACCCAAGACGGTCAATTCCCCCGAGCGCGACGCGTGCGCGAGGTCTCACGCGGGCGCGCGCGCGGGCTTCTTCGGTGCCTGTCCCCGGTCGAGGAGCGGTGGTGTAGCCTCCCGGCGATGCGCCGCTGGCTTTCTGTCCTCGTTCTGCTCGCCGCCTGCACCGGAGCCCCGGTGGAGGAACAGGTGATCGCCTACACCACCCGCGACCTGCAGGTGGACCACAGCTTCGAGGCGACCGTGGGCGGCCCGCGCCTCTGCGCCTCCGGCGCCAACGTCTACGCCGTCTGGCACGACGACCGCCGGGAGCCCGGCCGAAACCAGATCTTCTTCAACTCCGGGCGCGCCGGCGGCGTGACCTGGGGCGAGTCGGACATCCAGTTGTCCGAGGACGTCACGGGGGACACCGTGGCCGAAAACGCCGACATCGCCTGCGCCGGCGAGTCGGTCTATGTGGTCTGGGAGGACGACCGGGACTCGGAGATCGGCGACCGGAACATCTACCTGGCCTACAGCGACGAGTTCGGGCGCGCCGGCACCTGGACCGTCAACCAGATGATCAACGACGATCCCAGCGGCCGGACCGACGCGCTCCGTCCGCGGGTCTTCGTGGACTACGACCCCGCCGTGTCGCCGGACAAGCTCATCTACTTCGTCTGGATGGACAGCCGCAACGGCGCCTTCGACATCTACACGACCCGATCGACCAACGGCTACAACCTGCTCGACCCGGTTCGCCTCGACGGCGACGTGCCCGGCGCGGCCTACTCGGCTCGCCCCCAGATCATCGGCGACGGGGTGGGGGGCGTGTACGTCGCCTGGGAAGACGGCCGCGACGGGGTCAACGACGTCTACGCGGTGCGCAGCCGCGACTTCGGCGCGAACTGGGACAGCTCGCCCACGCTGCTGGACGGCGCGGGCAACGGGAGCGACGCCTTCGGTGTGGTCATGGCCGTGGACCGCGAGTCCGCGGTGCCCTCGGTCTTCGTCGCCTGGCACGACGATCGAAACGGCGCCAAGGACATCTACTTGAACCACAGCAACAACGGCGGCGACAGCTGGGAGGCCGAGCCCTTCCGCATCGACGCCGACATCGAGGGCGGGGCCGAGAGCTTCTATCCGTCCGTGTCGGCGTCCGACGACAACGTGCTGGTCGCGTGGCACGACGACCGTGATGTGGGCTTCGACATCCTGGTCCGGCGCAGCGACAACGGCGGCAACACCTGGAACCCCGAGTTCCGGTTGGAGACCGACGTCGCCGGCACGGCCCACAGCCTTCGCCCCCAGGTCGTCCGCAACGCCGATCGCGTGGCCGTGGTCTGGGCCGACTACCGGCGTGGGCCCGACGTGCTCGGCGACGCCTACCCCGACCTCTGGTACCGGACGTCGGACGACGGCGGGTTCCGCTGGTCCGACAGCGACGGGCGCATCGACGACGATCCCCAGAGCACGGCGATCTCCCAGGAGCATCAGGTTGTGCTCGCGGGGCCCACGGTCCACACCCTCTGGGTCGACTACCGGGCCGGCAACGCCGACCTCTGGTACCGCGGGGTCGCCGCGTCGGGTCCGGCGGAGGAGTGATCCACCGGATCCTGCGCCAGGATCCGAGACAATCAACTTGATCGCCTGACGGGGGGCGTGTAGAAGGCGCGTCCGCGTCGTCACCCGACGCATTTCTGGATGGGCGCTGCCGCCGCTCCAGCAAGGAATTTCGAACGATGAGCACCTTCTTCGCTCGCAAGGAAGACGTCGCAAACGGCACCATCGACCGCAAGTGGTGGATCGTGGACGCTCAGGGCCAGACCCTGGGTCGTATGTCGACGCAGATTGCACAGGTCCTCCGCGGCCGCCACAAGCCGATCTACACCCCCCACGTTGATGTGGGCGACTTCGTCGTCGTCATCAACGCGGCCAAGGTCGAGGTCACTGGCAGCAAGCGCCAGACCAAGAAGTACTACGCGTACTCGGGCTACCCGGGCGGCCTCCGCGAGGAGTCGTTCGAGAACGTCGTCGCCAAGGACGCGACGCGGGTCATCGAGCACGCCGTGCGCGGCATGCTCCCCAAGAATCGCCTGGCCCGGCGCCAGATCACCAAGCTCAAGGTCTACACCGGCGCGGAGCATCCGCACGCGGCGCAGGCCCCTCAGCCGCTGCCGCTGAACTAGGAACATCACGATGGCTTCCACCCAGATCCAGTACTACGGCACCGGCCGCCGCAAGGCGTCCACCGCTCGCGTCTTCCTCCGGCCCGGCACGGGTACGTTCACGGTCAACAAGCGTGACCTGGACGCCTACTTCTGCCGCGAGACCGACAAGATGATCCTCCGTCAGCCCCTCGTGCTGACGGAGACGTCCGAGACCTTCGACATCATCGTCACGGTCAAGGGCGGCGGCACCACCGGCCAGGCCGGCGCCATCAAGCACGGCATCAGCCGCGCCCTGTTGCTCTTCAACCCCGAGTTCCGTCCGTCGCTGAAGGCGGCCGGGCTGTTGACCCGGGATTCGCGCATCAAGGAGCGGAAGAAGTACGGCCAGAAGGGCGCCCGGGCGCGCTTCCAGTTCAGCAAGCGCTAGGACTGGTCTCAGGCTCCGCTCGCGGAGTCTGGCCTTTGGCTCGCGACGCCCGCCCCCGGTTCTCCGGGGAGCGGGCGTTCGCCGTTCTGGCCAGGGCGCTCCTCGCTCCCCGATCCGATGCGGCTGCGGCGGGCGCCAACTGCAGGGATCCGGCGAGGTTCCGCAGGGTTGGACGATCGTCGCAAAGTGCACTGGGGGAAGGGCTTGCGACCCGGCCACGATCCGGCGTGATCTTCTCGGGCCCGTCCGTATACTGCCGCGATCGTGCGGCGTGACGGCGCCGACGAGCCACCACGACTGTCCAGGGGTAGATCCGATGAAGACGAAGTTCATCTTCGTGACCGGCGGCGTGTTGTCGTCGCTTGGCAAGGGCCTGAGTTCGGCCAGCATCGCCGCGATGATGGAGGCCCGAGGCCTCACCGTCGCCAACCTCAAGATGGACCCGTACATCAACGTCGATCCGGGCACCATGAGCCCGTACCAGCACGGTGAGGTCTACGTCACCGACGACGGCGCCGAGTCGGACCTGGACCTGGGCCACTACGAGCGGTTCACCAGTCAGATCACCGGCAAGACCAACAACTTCACCACCGGCAAGGTCTACGACGCGGTCATCCGCAAGGAGCGCCGGGGCGAGTACCTGGGCCGCACCGTCCAGGTGATTCCGCACATCACCAACGAGATCAAGAGCCGCATCCTCCGCAACGCGGGGGACAAGGTCGACGTCCTGATCGTCGAGGTGGGTGGGACCGTCGGCGACATCGAGTCGCTGCCGTTCCTGGAGGCGATCCGCCAGCTGCGCTTCGACCTGGGCAAGGAGAACGCGCTGTTCATGCACGTGACCCTGGTGCCCTACATCAAGACGGCCGACGAGCTGAAGACGAAGCCCACGCAGCACAGCGTGAAGGCGCTGCGCCACATCGGCATCCAGCCGGACATCTTGCTGTGCCGCAGCAACCAGACGCTGCCAACGGACATCAAGCGGAAGATCTCGCTGTTCTGCAACGTCGACGCCGAGGACGTGATCTCGGCGCCGGACATCGACTGCATCTACCGGCTCCCCATCGTCTTCGACGAAGAGGGCCTCGCCGAACGCATCACCCAGAAGCTCAACATCTGGGCGCGGCACCCCGACATGGCCATGTGGCGGGATGTCGTCGATCGGTTCCAGAACACGTCGGAGACCGCGACCATCGGCATCGTCGGCAAGTACGTCCACCTGGTGGAGTCGTACAAGAGCCTGAACGAGGCGATCGTGCACGGGGGCATGGCCCACCGCGCGAAGGTCGAGATCCGCTACATCAGCTCCGATGAGCTCGAGAAGGGGAACCTCGAGATCCTCGACGGCGTCGACGCGATCCTCGTGCCCGGCGGGTTCGGAGAGCGCGGCACCGAAGGCAAGATCGCCGCCGCTCGCTACGCCCGCGAGAACAAGGTCCCGTACCTGGGCATCTGCCTGGGCATGCAGCTCGCCGTCGTGGAGTTCACGCGGAACGTGCTGGGGCTGAGCCAGGCGAACAGCCGCGAGTTCGATGAGGGGTCCACGGACCTCGTGATCGACTTGATGGACGACCAGAAGGAAATCCAGAACAAGGGCGGCACGATGCGCCTGGGCGCCTACCCCTGCGCCATTCAGCGCGGGACCATCGCCTTCGACATCTACGGCGTCGAGGAGATCTCCGAGCGCCACCGGCACCGCTACGAGGTGAACAACGAGTACCGCGACCGGCTCGAGGAGAAGGGCCTGAAGGCTTCGGGCACCAGCCCCGACGGCCTGCTCGTCGAGTGCGTCGAACTGGACGACCACCCGTGGTTCTACGGCTGCCAGTTCCACCCCGAGTACAAGAGCAAGCCGACGAAGCCGCACCCGATCTTCGTGCACTTCGTGCGCGCGGCCATCGCGCAGCGCCGTCGCCTCGCCGACCTCGCGGCGGAGACCGGCTCCGAGGAGGCCGTGCTCGCCAGCTCGGTCCTGCAGGTCTCGCCCGGCGGCGTCTCGCCCGAGTCCTGATCGACCGCCGGTCTCCGTGACCCCTCGCTACCGCACCGACGCCGTCGGGGTGGCCCTCCTGCGCGCCTGCGACGCCCTCGGGGCGCGGGCGCCTCGGCTCCTGCGCTCCCTGCTGGGGGGGATGGGGGCCGTGGGGGCGACGCTTGCCTGGCCGTTCGACCGCGAGCTGCGGGGGCGCATCGCGGCCACCAACCTCACCGTTCGTCCGTGGCTCCGGGGTTGGTGCCTGGGCGTGGGCCTCGCCGACATGATCACGCCTGTCTGGGAGCCCGCCAACCGCGGCGTTGAGCTCATGGTCGGCCGCGCCGGGATCATGCTGACGGGCCACCTGGGGAGCTGGGAGGCCGGGGGCAACGAGCTGCGCCGGCGGGGGATCGACCTGCTGGTTCTTTCGTCGCCGTGGCCCCGCTTGCCTCGATTGCAGGCCGAGTTTGCCCGCCTCCGCCTCGCCCGCGGCATCCCGACGGTGACCCGCGGCCGCGACGCCTGGGGGACCGTGCGTGAGCACCTGGCGGCGGGCGGGGTCGTCGCCGGCCTCATCGACTCCATCAGCCCCCGGCGGCCGGGACGGCGCCCTCAACCGTTCGTTGGCTCGCCCGTCGGGGCGCCCGACTCCCTCGTGGAGTTCGCGCGGGCCGAAGGGGTCGAGCTCTGGGTGGCCGTCGGCGACGCCCACGGCTTCGAGGTGACCGCAGTGCCGCCAGGGAGCGACGAGGAGCGGGCCGACCACGCGGTGGCCCGGCTCGCCGACGCGGTGCGGCGGGCGCCGTCGGCCTGGGCCTGGGTGCGGCCGCTGTCCGGGCTGGTCCTCGCCGTCGGCCTCGTCACCGGCTGCCGTGCCCCCCTGGTGCCCCCCCTGCCCACCGACGCCGACGCCTGGGTCGTCGACGTCGAGGCCATTCGCTGGGCCGGGACCCTGGACGGCGCCGACGTCCTGTTCGAAGCCAAGACGGCCGCCGTCCGATGGCGTGACGGTGCGCCCGACGGCCGGTTCGATGGGGTCGCGGTCTCCTGGACCCGCGACGATCCCGACTGGCCGCAGGCCCGCGTCGACGCGGAGTCCGCCGTGGGCCGGTGGCCCGACGGACCGCTGGTCCTGCACGAGGTCTCCTGGCAGGCGGTGGGTCACGCCGCGGGCACGACGGACCGCCTCGATTGGATCGATGGCCGCTGGACCTGCGGCGGATGCGCCCTCGAAGAGTTGGCCGCTCGTCGGGCCGAGGCGACGCCGTGACGCCCACCCTGGATGTGCGGCGACTCCGGGTGGCTCGTGGCCGAACGCCGGTGCTCCACGGCATCGACCTGCAGGTCCAGGCGGGCGAGCGGGTCGCCGTGCTGGGCCCCAACGGCGCCGGCAAGTCCACGTTGTTTGAGGCCATCGCCGGCCGGTTGCCGGTTCAGGGGCGCCTGCTCATCGACGGCTGGGAGCCTGGCCGGGCCCGACTGCCCCAGCGCGCCCGTCGGGGGCTGGGGTACGTGCCCCAGGGCCCCTCGGTCTTCGCCGATCTCACCGTTCGCGCCAACCTGGAGGCGGCTCTGGGGGCCCCGGCGTTTCGGGGCCCGGCCCCCGCCGACGCGATCGAACAAACCCTGCAGCGGTGGGGGTTGCAGCCCCTTGCGAGTCGGCGCGCGGCCGAACTGAGCGGGGGCGAGCGCCGGCGCCTGGAGGTGGCGCGCGGCTTGCTCCTGAATCCACGCCTGCTCCTGCTCGACGAGCCGTTCGCCGGATTGGACCCGGCGGGGCGGGCGGCGCTGGCCGAGGGACTGCGCGGGGCCCTCGGGGACGTGGCCCTGGTGGTGACCGACCACGCCGCCCACGACGTGCTCGCGTTGTGCGAGCGCTGCGTCGTGCTGGTGGATGGGCGGGTGTCCCGCGATGGCCCGACGGCCGGCTTCCAGCCCGGAGAAGCCGCCTGGGCTCGCTACTTTGGGTCTTGACGGCGCCGCCAGACTCTGACCTTGCAGAATCCGGGCCAGTTCCCTGGGGCCGGATTGACTCCCCGTTCGGCGAGAACTAGGATCGAGATGCGCACAGGACTCAAGTTCCTGTGATTCCTATGGAACTACGAACGAGGTGGGCCTGGTGGCGTTCGAACTGAAGCAGCAACTCGCGCTCAAGCAGCAGCTGGTGATGACGCCGCAGTTGCAGCAGGCGATCAAGCTTCTGCAGCTGAACCACCTGGAACTCGCGGACCTCGTCTCCCAGGAGATGGTCGAGAATCCCGTCCTCGAAGAAGAGGTCGAGCAGCGCAACGACGACGTGACCGAAGCCGCCCAGCAGGGCGACGCCCCTCAGGTCGAGGATCCCAACGCCGAAGGCAAGAAGGAGCAGACGGACATCGACTGGGAGAAGTACCTGGAGGCTCAGAGCTCCGGGTCCAGCTCCGGCGGCGACATCGTTCGCGGCCCCGACGACCTGCCGACCTACGACCAGACGCTGACCCGCGGCGAGAGCATGGCCGAGCACCTGCTCTGGCAGCTCCACATGGAAGTCGCCGAGCACGACGTGATGCGTGCGTGCGGAGCCATCGTCGGCAACCTGGACGACAAGGGCTTCCTGCAGGGCACGCTCGAGGAACTGTGCGAGCAGCAGGGGATCCCGTTGGAGGCCGCCGAGGAAGGGCTGGCCGTGGTGCAGTCCCTGGACCCGCTGGGCATTGGCGCGCGGAACCTGGGCGAGTGCCTGCTCATCCAGGCCCGGGCGCTGCACGCCGACGACCGCATCCTCATCGCGGTGCTGCGCGACCACTTCAACTCGTTCCTGAAGTCCGACTACAAGACGATCGCCCGGTCCCTGGGCGTGTCGTTCCAGCGGGTCATCGACTCGGTGAAGGTCATCGCCCGGCTGGAGACGCGGCCGGGGCGCGCGTTCACCGACGAAGAGGCCCGGTACATCACGCCGGACATCTACATCGTGAAGTCCGGCGACGAGTACATCATCCAGCTCAACGAAGAGGGCGTGCCCAAGCTCCGGGTGTCGACCTACTACCGCAACGTCCTGTCGGGCGCGGCGAAGGGCGACAAGGAGTACATCCAGGAGAAGCTGCGGTCCGCCCAGTGGTTGATCCGCAGCATCTACCAGCGCCAGCGCACCATCTACAAGGTCGCTGAGAGCATCCTCAAGCAGCAGAAGGCCTTCTTCGACGAAGGCATCAGCAAGCTCAAGCCGATGATCCTGCGCGACATCGCCGAGGACATCGAGATGCACGAGTCTACGGTCTCGCGCGTCACGACCAACAAGTACATCCACACGCCCCACGGCATCTTCTCGCTGAAGTTCTTCTTCAACAGCGGCATCCAGCGGGGCGATGGCGAAGACGTCGCGTCGGAGATGGTGAAGCAGCGGATCAAGGCGATCGTCGACGAAGAGAACCCCCGCAAGCCGCTGTCGGACCAGAAGATCGTGACGCTGCTCGCCGGCGAGAACATCCAGATCGCCCGGCGGACGGTCGCGAAGTACCGCGACATGCTCCACATCCCCTCGTCGTCGCAACGCAAGCGCCTGTTCTGAGCCGCCCGTGTTGCTGAGCCTGCTGGTCGCGCCCGTGGTGGCGGCGCTGGCGCTCCGGCTGAGGCACGCCCCCTTTGGATCCCTGCTCGCTGCTCCCCCGGCGGTGGCCGCCGCCGCGGCTTGGGGTGAGCCGGGGTTGGGGCTCATCGTTGGCGTCGCGCTGCTGCCCTTGTGGGAGCAACGAGGCAGGTCCGACACGGCGCCGTGGGCCGTGGTGGCCGCGGCCGCGGGCGGCGGCGGGGCGGCAGTCTTGGCGGCCCACGGGGGCGTCGGGGGATTCCTGCAGGAAGGCTTCCTCGCGGCCGTGCTGGCAGCGGGCGTGGGGGCGGGACTGCACCGGTTCCGGGGTCGGTTCGATGGGCGTCGCTGGCTGGTTGCGGGCGCCCTGGCGCCGACGCTGACGGCGGCCGTGGGCGTCGCCCTGCTGACCGCGGTGCCCGAGGCCGTCCGCGGCACCGCCGGGTGGGTCTCGGGGGCGCTCCTCGCCGCCGGCCTGGGCGCACTGGTCGTTCGCCGCGCGGGCCCCACCGCGAACCTGCGGGTGGCGGCGTTGTTGGCGCTGCTGGGAGCGAGCGAGGTGGTGGAGCTGGGTCAGGCCGTGGCGGTGCCGCTGTTGCTGCTGGCGGTGTTCGCGGCGGTCCGGCTGATCGGCCGGCCGGGCCCGCGGGAGGCGAAGGCCTGGCGCGCCGCGGTGGTCGGACTCGCGGTGCTGGCGGTGCTGGAGTCCCCGTGGATCCCCTGGCAGGCCGGCGGGGTCAACCAGTTCCCCGGCTTCGGGCACGGCGGGCGCGAGCTGGGCCCGCTGGCGTCCTACGGGGTTCGACCGCTGTTCGGACTCGCCGGCGGCGGCGCCGCTGCCCGCGGGCGTCCTTTCGCGGTCGGCGCCCTCATCGCGCTCCCGGCGGCGCTGGTCTTGCTGCTCTTCGGCTGAACCGCCGCCTCAGAACCCGCTGACGGTCATCGTGTACGCGCTGCCCGGGCACGCGTGGTAGCCCTTGCCGAGCACGACGATCACGAAGTCTTGCCCGCCGAACAGCGTCGACAGATCCAGGTCCTGGTACGTGATGGTCTCGGTCGCGTTGCCGGGGTTGTCGCTCTGCGCGAGCAGGTCCCACGTAGCCGGCGGCGAGCCGATGTCGGCGCCGTACAGGTGCAACGCGTAGTCGTGGCCCGGCGGCACCGTCAGGTTCACCGAGAAGGGGCAGCCGGCCAGCGTGCCCGTCGCCGTCGAATAGTCGACGAGGAAGGCATCGAAGACGTCGACCGCCGAGGCGAAGGCCCCCGTCGTCGCCGCGGTGTTCTCGCAGAGGTCGATCGCGCCGTCGAAGATCGACGTGCAGGTGCCGAACTGGCAGGTCGTGATCGGGGGGAAGGCCAGGATCCGGGAGAACGTCGCCAGGTCGAGGTACTGGTCGATGCCGTCGGGAACGGACGGGATCGTCTCGCCGACCTCGGTGGGGTCGGCGTTCTCGTTGATGACGCCGTCGCAGTCGTCGTCCCAGTCGTTGCAGATCTCGACCGCGTTGGGGTGCACGTTGCCGTCGGTGTCGTCGCAGTCGCCCGCGCAGGTGCTGTAGCCGTCGCCGTCGGCGTCGAAGCCCTCGTCCACCTGGGTGTCGCAGTCGTCGTCGATGTCGTTGCAGACCTCCGTCGCGCCAGGGTTGATGGCGTTGTCGTCGTCGTCGCAGTCGCCGTCGCACACGAAGTAGGTGTCCAGGTCCGCGTCGACCTCGCCGTTCAGGGTCACCCCGTCGCAGTTGTTGTCGAAGCCGTCGCAGACCTCGGTCGCGCCGGGGAAGATCACCGCGGGCAGCGGGAACGCGACCGTCGCGATGTCCGCGCAGTCGCCCTGGCAGGCCGACCAGCCGTCGCCGTCGTTGTCGAGGTCCGTCTCGTCGAGGATGCCGTCGCAGTTGTTGTCGGCGATGCCGTCGCACTCTTCGGGGGCGCCGGGGTAGGCCAGGGGCTCGTGGTCGTCGCAGTCGTTGCTGCCGGGCTGGCCCAGAAGCTCGGACTCGTCGCACTCGCCGTCGCCGTCGAGGTCCTCGCCGTCGGGGCACCAGCCGTCCTGGTCCTGGTCCAGCTGCCCGACCGGGAAGTCGCTGACTTCGACGACCTTGCTCGCCGAGCCGACCGCGCCCACGGAGTCCGTCGCCGTGAGGGTGACGGTGTGGAACCCCGCCGTCAGACCCGCATTGAACGCCGTCACCCCGTCGGAGTCGGCGTTGCCCACGTTCAGCTCGCCGTCGATGTTCGAGGTCCAGATCACGTTCAGGTCGAACTCGTCCTCGTCGGCGTTGGACACCGAACCCCGGAAGAGGATCGGGTCGCCGGCGTAGTACAGCGCACCGGTCAGCGGCTCCTCGATGGTGACCAGCGGCGGGTCGGTGAGGACCGTGAGCTCCAGCGTGTCGGAGTCCGTGGCGCCCTTCGTGTCCGAGACCTGCAGCTCGATGAGGTGGGTGCCCGAGGCGAGCCCCTGCACCGTGAACTGCATGAAGCCTTCGGCGTCGGGCGCGTCCACGCTCAACGGCACGTCGGGGGACAGCGAGGAGGTCCACTGCACGACGAGGTCCGGCGGAGCGTCCTGGGCGTCGCTGACCCGCCCGGCGAACGTCACCGTGTTCACTTCCAGCAAGGCGCCGGCCGCGGGCAGCGTGATCGCCGCTTCGGGGGACGTGTTGAAGGTGCCGATGGTCTGGTCGGGGCAGCCCAGCAGCAGCAACGCGAGCAAGGGCAACGGGCGCGTTGTCATGGTGTCTCCGATCAGCCGCGCGCGAGGGACGCACCCCGAGCGACTCTCCGATAAGGCCGCGGTGTCAACACGATGTCAAGGAGAGCGCACGGCCCGGTCCCCATCAGCGGCCGATGTAGCGCTTGCGCGCGCGGCTCCTCAGGCGGCTGCGCCAGGCGTTGTATTCCTCCTCGAACTCCAGGGCGTAGACCTGCCGGGAAACGACCGCGGCGACCTCCTCGAACGGGCGCCCGGCGAAGACCCGCTCGGCGTTGCGGGCGTAGTAGGTCTGCAGGTCCTCGTCGGTGACGTCGACCGAGATGGCCAGGTCCACGGCCGTGTCGAGGCGCACGGAGTCCACGAACCGCTCGAGCAGGTCGGCGCGTTGAAGGCCCCACCGCTGCAGGAAGACCCGGGCAGCGCCGGTGGACTCGAAGGTCGCCTCGAAGCCGTCGAGGCGGGCGCGGGCCTCCCGCTCGTCGGGGGTGCCGAGGGCGCGCGTGGCCGGCTGGTTGCGCAGGATCTCTTCGAAGATCACGGCCTCGAGGGGGTCGATGGCCTCGGTCAGCAGGCGCCCGAAGCCGGCCGGAGTCGGCGCGGCCTGAATCCGCTCGCGCAGCTCCGACTCGAACGCGACTCGGCTGGCGGCGATGGGGGTGTCGTCGACAACGGCGACGATGCGGTCGACCACGTCCCGCTCCTCGGCGGACGCCGGGAGCAGGGCCAGCAGCAGCACCAGCAGCAGCGCCGTCACCCGCCGAACCGGAACAGGTTCGACAGGTCGCCCAGCAGGTCGCCGAATGTGGTCGGGTCGAGCACGGTGATCCCGTAGATGTGGTCCAGGACGATCATCACCGAGTTGGACCAGGCGTGGAACAGCACCCCCGCCCAGATGTTGCCCGTGCGCGCTCGCAGCCACCCGAACACGAGGGCCGGGAAGAAGATGAACGGCTGCCACCACTGCCAGGTCACCAGGGAGTGACCCAGGGTGAAGAGGACGCAGGTGATGGGCAGGGCCAACCCGAAGCTCGCGCCGAACAACCGGAATCGATCGGGGCGGTAGATCGTGTCGAGGCGGGTCTGCATGTAGCCGCGGTAGAAGAACTCCTCGGCCCAGCCGACGCAGATCAACTGATAGATGAGCTGCATCGCGAGCGTCAGCCACACACCGCCGGAGAAGCCGTGGCCCGCTGAGAACCGGGGGTACGGGCGCTTCATGCCCAGCACGTCGGCCGTGAACCAGTGGAAGCCCTCGGTCTGCAGCACGTGGTACCCGACGAGGAACAGCGGGTAGATGATGATGACCAGCAGGCCCAGCCACTTCGCGGCTTCGCGGAGCGCAGGCTTGAAAGGCTCGGGGTCGGTGATCTCGCGGGCCGCCTCCCACCGGTTCCAGCGCCACGCGAGGCCCGGTGTGTAGAAGAAGACGAGCGCGACGAGGACCAGCCAGTCGTTGGCCATGAGGCCCCCGTCGACGGCGGCCTTGATGACGCGGATGAGCAGGCACGAGCCCAGGTACAGCGCGATGACTTCGAGCCAGATCCCGCGAGGGGTCAGGGAACGCGGGCTGTCGTCGGCCACCGCGGGCGAGGGACTGCGTGCCGGCGTCGACCGGCGTTCGGCGTCGTCCATGGGCTGATCAGTCCGCCAGGACTTCGTTCATCGCGCCGCTGCGGAAGCCCTGCAGGTCGATCGTGACGTACGTGAAGCCGGCGTCCTTGCAGGCGTCGACCACCGTCGATCGCACGGGATCGACGACCAACCGGGGCAGGTCGACCCCCCGCACCTCGATGCGCACGAGCTCGTCGTGGAAGCGGACCCGGTACTGCCGAAACCCCAGCTCGTTCAGCAGCCGCTCGACGCGGCCCACCCGATCCAGGCGCTCCGGGGTGATCTCGGTGCCGTAGGGGAAGCGGGAGCTGAGGCAGGCGAACGCGGGCTTGTCCCAGACCTGCAGGCCGATGCCCAGGGCCGCGCCCCGCACGTCGGCCTTGGTCATGCCGACCTCGACCAGCGGGTGCACGATCCCGCGCTCCTCGGCCGCGATGAGGCCCGGTCGGTGGTCGCCGAGGTCGTCCACGTTGACCCCGTCGGCGACGGTGCCGATGGCCAGCCGCTCGGCTTCGTCCCAGGCGACGCGGTACAGCTCCGACTTGCAGAAGTAGCAGCGGTTCGTCGGGTTGCTGAAGAACCCCTCGACCTCCATCTCGTCGGACTCGACGAGCAGGTGGGTCGCGCCCAGGGTCTTCGCCAGAGCGATGCAGCCCTCGCGCTCCTCGTCGGGGAGGGTGGGGGACACCGCCGTCAGCGCCGTGACCCGGTCGCCCAGCTCCTGCACCGCGACGGCCAGCACGAACGCCGAGTCGACGCCGCCGGAGAACGCGACGACCCAGCGGTCCCGGCCCTGAAAGAGCGCCCGCAGCGCGTCCAGTTTCGGGCGCCACGACTCCGGTGCGGACACGACCCGAGAGGGGTCGGCGTCGGGCGTTGCAGCGTCGTGGAGGATGGGGAGGGCAGTGGCCATGGCAGGGGCATGATGGGGAGCCGGGGGCAGCGCCGCAAGGCGCGCGTGGGGCCGGTCCGGCAAGGGGGTGGGGGCGGTTGACCCCCTCGCGCACGCGCGGCACCCTGCCTGCGCCTCGCCGCTCCCCGCGGCTCAAAGGCGGGGAAGTCCAGGCCCATGACCGCTTTCGTGACCGTCCAGGCGGAGATTCGCGCCCCGCGCGCGCAGGTGTTCGGTGTCGCTTCCCAGGCGACCCGCTGCGTCGACTGGCTCTGGGCTCCGGCGCTCGCGTCGGCCGTGGCCGCCGAGCGGGACCTCCCCGATGGCACCCGCCAGGTGATCGTCGCCGACGGCAACAAGCTGCGGGACCGGATCGACTCGGCTGACCTCGACGCCGTGGTCATCGACTCGGAGCTGCGCCCCCGCAGCAAGGAGCTGCCGGGCCGGCACCTGACCTACACGCTGGGCCTCAAGCCGGGCGCCGGCACCGCGCTGGTCGAGCTGTCGATCGCGTTTGTGCGCGACGAGCCGAAGGGCTCCATCGCGAAGCGCAAGTGGCGCCGGCACGCCGAGGAGTGCCTGCGGCGGTTGACCGCGATCACCGAGATCGAGGCCGAGTAGGGCTACTTCCCGGCCTTCAGGCCGGTCGAAGAGAAAAACAGCTCGAACAGCGGCGCCGGAAGCCACTGGGCCAGCCGCATCGCGGCGACCAGGGGCAGCGGGAAGTTGAGCTCCCGCGGCTGTCGGGCGAGCCTCCGCACGAACAGGTCGGCGGCGTCCTCGACCTCCATGCGGAAGGGCATGGGGAAGTCGTTGGTGTCCGTCAGCGGTGTGCGCACGAACCCGGGGTGGACCGCGGTGACACCGACGCCGTGAGGCTTCAGGTCCAGTCGCATCGACTCGAGCATGGTCGACAGCGCCGCCTTGCTGGCTGAGTAGGGGCCGCTTCCCGGCAAGCCCCGGAACGCGGCCAGGGACGAGACGCCGACCACGTGCCCGGACTTCCGCTCGATCATCGCCGGCACCGTGGCCGCGAAGAGGTTGGCGGCCCCTTCGACGTTGACGCGCATGAGGCGGGCGAAGGCGGCGGCGTCGAAGGTGTCCAGGGGGAACGGGCCGCCAATGCCCGCGTTGGCGATGGCGAGGTCGACGGGTCCGAAGGCCTCGACGAGCTCACCGACGGCGGTCGCCACGGCCTCGGAGTCGCAGACGTCGAGCGCGAACACCCGGGCCTCACCGCCGGCGTCCCGGACCCGGTCGGCCACAGCCTCCAGCTCGGCCGTCCTGCGGGCCATGAGCCCCAGGCGCGCTCCATCCCGGCCGAATCGCTCGGCCACCGCCGCGCCCAGCCCCGAACTCGCCCCCGTCAACGCGATCACTGATCCAGCCATGGGACCGGGGATAGCACGGCCCCGCATGGGCGACCCCCGGGGTGTATAAGCCGGCCCCCGCTCGCCTGGAGGACTCGGTCATGACCGCCTATCAGCCCCGGATGTTGCGCGGCCCGCTCACGCGCGCGCTCGTGCTCGAGAACCCGGACCCGACTCTCGATGCCCACTTGCGGGACGCCGGCTTCGACGTCGTGCGGGTCCCCAAGACCCCGGGCAAGGAGGAGCTGCTCGCTCTGCTCGCGGAGCACCGGCCGCACCTGCTGTTCAAGCGCAGCCGGCTGGTCATCGACGCCGACGTCCTGGACGCCTCGCCCGATCTGTTCGGCGTGATGCTGTGCTGCATCGGCGACGACTCCGTGGACACCGAGGCCTGCGCGGCGCGCGGGATCCTGGTCCAGAACGATCCCCGCTCCAACGGCCGCAGCGTGGCCGAGCTGGTGATCGGCGAGCTGGTCATGGGCGCGCGACGCATCCCCCAGGCCTGGGTCGAGACCCGCAACAACCACTGGGGCAAGACCGCGGTGGGTCGGTTCGAGCTCAAGGGCAAGCACCTGGGCATCTTCGGGCTGGGCAACATCGGCAAGCAGGTGGCCCGCCTGGCCGAAGCCATGGGCATGCACGTCGCGTTCTTCGACGCCGACGAGGTCGCCCGCGGGGTCGGCGAAGCCATGGACTGGGCTGCGTACGACTCGCCCGAGGAGCTGTTCGCGGCGTCGGACTTCGTCACGATCCACCTCAGCGCCGCGGATCCCCGGGGGCGCCCCAACACGGGCGTGCTGACCGCGGACCTGCTGGGTCAGCTCGGTGCCGCTCGGCCCGACGACAGCCCCCGCGTCTTCATCAACCTGGGGCGCGGTTCCCTGGTGGTGCCCTCGGAGCTCCGCGCGGCGGTGGAGGCCGGCGGCGTGCGGCAAGCGTTCCTCGACGTCTACGACAACGAACCCCAGTCCGGCGTGAACGGCTGGCCCAACCCCTACGCGGACCTCCCGCAGGTCCACTGCACGCCCCACATCGGCGCCGCCACCCGCGACGCCCAGCCCCGCATCGCCCGGAAGATGGCGCGGACGGCCCGACTGCTGGCCCAGCAGGGGTCGGTCGAGGACTGCGTGATGCAGCCCCGCATGTCGATCAGCCTGGCCAACCGCGCCTCGGCGCCGCACATCCTGGCCGTCGTTCACTCCGACGATCGCGGCACCAAGAAGGCCGTCGACGACGCGATCTACGCCGCCGGCGTCAACAACCTGGAGTCGGCCCACCGCGACTTCCCCCGGTTCGGGATCGCCTACGACGTGTCGGTGTTGGACCGCGCTCTGACCGAAGACGAAGTGGGCGCGATGATCGCCGAAGCCCAGGAACTGACGGGCCGCGACGACGCGATCCGGTCGGTCCGGCAGGTGACGCTCCGCTGATCGGCGGCAATAACCTGCGCTGCTGAGGTGTAGCGTACCCACCAACCCGAAGGCGCCCGTGACCCGACTCCTGCTCGCTCTGCTCGCCCTGCTGTTCGTCTCCGCCTGCGACAAGAAGCAGGAGGGCGACGACGACGACTCCGCCACGAGCGGAGACGACGACGACTCGGCGGAGGAGCCGAGCAAGGCGACGCCGGTGAAGCTGGCGACCGTGGAGCTCGGCGAGATCGCCCAGACGATCGCCTCGTCTTCGACCGTCGACACCGAGCGCCGCGCGGACATCGCCGTCGAGGTTTCGGGGACGGTCGAGTCCATCGCCGTCGAAGAGGGCGACCGCGTCGCCGTCGGGGCCACCCTGGCCCGGCTCAAGAACCCCCAGCTCGAGGGCGAGCTGCGGCGCGCCGAAGCCAGCTACTCCCGGGCCCGCGACGACTTCGAGTCGGTCAAGGGGCTGTTCGACAAGGGGTTTGTCTCCCGCAACGACTACGACGAGGCGGCGCTGGCCCACGACACGGCCAAGGTCTCGTTCGATCAGGCTCGGGACGCCGCCAGCGCGCGCACGCTGTCGAGCCCCATCGCGGGGACGATCTCCTTGCGGGACCTGCGCTTCGGCGAGGCCGTGGCCCCGCCGAAGATCGCGTTCCAGGTGGTGGACCTGCGGGCCTTGCGGGTCGAGGTGAACCTCCCCGAGAAGGACCTGGCTCGCCTGAAGGTTGGCCAGGAGGCCCGCATCCGCAGTGAGATCCTCGAGGAGGCGGCGGAGGTCGGGGGCCGGCTGGAGCGCATCAGCCCCGTCGTCGATCCAGCCACCGGCACCGTCAAGGTCACGGTCGCCCTCGACGCGACGCAGACGCTGCTCCGTCCCGGGATGTTCGTGAACGTCGACCTCATCGTCGCCACCCACAAGGGCGCCATGCTGCTGCCCAAGCGCGCGCTGGTCTACGACGAGGGCGAGCCGCTCGTGTTCGTCGCGACCGAAGGCAAAGCCAAGCGTACGCCCGTGAAACTGGGTTTTTCGGACCGGGACCGCGTCGAAGTCACCGCCGGCCTGACGGTGGGTCAGGAGGTCGTCGTGGTGGGCCAGGGCCTGCTCCGCGACGACGCTGAGATCACGGTGGTTGCGGACCCTGCGCCCCAGGCGGACACGAAGACGGGCGAGGCGGCGGAAGCCGCCGGCGGCTGAGCAGGACCCGCCCGGTCGGAGTCGTTGCGAGCACGCGTTTCGCCGGACGCAGGTACGAAGCCGCACGCTCTTGTATGCTCCGCGCGTGAGTGAAGAGGCATCTACGCCGTCGGCGGTTCCGGAGTCCCAGAACTCGGATGGCGACCTTCAGATCCAGGGACTGGGCACAGTTGCCTGGTTCACTGATGTTGGGCATGTCCGCTCCCGCAACGAGGACCGACTCCTCGTAAAGCAGGTGTGGGGAGGCTCCTTCCTTTTGCTCTTGGTGGCCGATGGCGCCGGAGGCCACGACTCGGGCGACAAGGCAGCGGCGGCTGCGGTCGAGACGTTCTGGGCGGAGTTCCCCGAAGAGGGGGAGGAGCCCGACGGCGACCCGCGCGACTGGCTGATGGCCTGCATCATGAAGGCCCACGCCCTGTGCCAGTCCCTGGGCTCGGGTCAGGCGCGCCCGCCAGCCAGCACGGTGGTCGGGGTGCTCATCGAGAAGTCGAGCCTCGCGGGCTGGCGATTCCACGTCGGCGACAGCCGTCTGTACGTCCGCAAGGACCAGATGGTCGCCCAGTGGACCCGCGACCACAACATCACCAACGGGCTCATCGACCGCGGCCTGCCCGTGTCGCAGGCCATGAAGATCGCCGACGGCGGCCGGCTCACGCAGGTGCTGGGCGGCGGGTCGAATCCCGACCCGGAGATCCACGGGCCCCTGGGCTTCGAGCCCGGTCAGACGCTGTTGGTTTGCTCCGATGGCGTCTACGGCCACAACGCCGACCGCGAGATCCTGCCCCCGGCGCTGATCCCGGAGACGGGCCCCATCGCCTCGCGCTCGCGTGAGCTCAAGGTCGCGGTGCTCGATGGCGATGCGCCGGACAACCTGACGGCGGTGCTGTTCGAGTTCTCGGCCGACGCCGCGGCGTCGGAACCGCGGGAGACCGTGACGAACTCGATGCGGGCCCTGAGCGTCGATGAGGTCGAAGAGAAGCTCGCCGAGCGAATCCGCCGCGAGCGAGGCCTCGACGACTTCGAGCCGCTCGAGGACAACCGCAAGTACTGGGTCATCGGCGCCATCGTGTTGGCGGTTGTTGCCTGGTTCGTCTTCTTCCGCCCCGTGCCGCCCGCCGAACCGGCGCCCCAGCCGACGGCCGCGCCGCCGGTGGTGCTCGAAGAGCCCGAGTTGCCCGGGGAGCCCGAACCGGAGTTGCCCGGCGAGCCCGGGGAGCACGAGCAGGACGAGACCGATCTGGACTCGCTGATCGGCGGGTTCGACGTCGAGTGGTGGAACGCCATGCCGGCCGAGGAGCAGCTGGCGCGTCGCGAGACGTTGGCCGACCTGATGTCGGTGCACCACACCCGCGACATGGTGCTGGAGCTGCCCGTGGAAATGGACGGCCCGGTGGTTTCGGCCTCGATCGTCGGCTGGATGGCGCCGGGCGGAGCCAACGCCGACCGCGCGGCGACCGCCTGGGCAGCCTGGAACCAGCTGCGGGCGAGCTACCCGATGGTGGCCGAGCAGCCCGGGGTGTCGGAGTTGCTGCGGGAGGCCGCGTGCGCCCAGGTGCACACGCGCTGGCCGCGGCGGGACTCGACCCAGGTGGGCGAAGCGGTGGAGTTGGCCGACTGGCTGGCCGGCTGCTTGAAGCCCGGCTCGTCGATCAAGGTGCGGCTCGGCGGTTGGCCGGAGCGCGGCTACACGCTCGACGATTTGAACCGGCTGCGGTTCCTCGCCCTCTCGGGCGAAGGCGGCGCGCGGCTGCTGGACCTGGACCAGACCGACAGCTCCCGCGTGTTGGAGCTGGGCTTGCTGGCCCACGCGCTCAAGCAGGAGAAGCTGGCCGGCATGGCCGTCCAGATTCACGTGATCCAGCCCACGGCCGACGCCCCCGACGGTGCGACGTCCGACGACGCCGGCGTGCTGGCGCGGTCCCGTGCGCTCGAGATCGCCAGCCTGGTGCGGTCCGCTGCCCCGGGTGCCCAGATCGACGGCATTGGCACCGTCAGCGACGAGCTGGTCGCTGACTTCGTGGACGCCGACGCCGGCCCCGATGTCTTCGCCCGGCTCGCGGACTTCGCCCGCCGGGTGGAGATCGTGGTCACGGCGAAATAACCCACCGGTCTCGGGGGTACAGTCCCCGCCCGATGGATGCGCCCCCCCCCGAGTCCGCCGAGCCCAGCTCGGTCTACTCCCTCCTCGTTCGCCGCCCGATCGCCACCCTCATGGCGTCGGTGGCCGCCGTGGTGTTCGGGCTCGTCTCGTACACGAACCTGCCGCTCAACCTCATGCCGGACCTCAGCTACCCGACGCTGACGGTGCGCACGGAGTTCCCCGGCGCGGCGCCCGGTGAAGTCGAGACCCAGGTGTCTCGGCCCTTGGAGGAGTCTCTGTCGACGGTGCCGGGGCTGGTCCGGCTGCAGAGCATCAGCCGGGCCGGGGCGTCGGACGTGATCCTGGAGTTCGCCTGGGACGCGTCCATGGGCGAGGTCAGCCAGGCGGTGCGGGAGCGGCTGGGCCTCATGTCTCTGCCCGACGCGGCGCGGCGGCCGCTGGTGCTGCGGTACGACCCGAACCTGGACCCGATCCTGAGCATGGCGCTGTCGGCGGCGCCGGGGCAGGACGGCGAGGAGGCGCTGGTCGAGCTGCGGCGTGTCGCCGACGAAGAGGTTCGCCGGACGTTGGAGACGCTGCCCGGAGTGGCCGCGGTCAAGGTTCGCGGAGGCCTGGAGCGTGAGGTGACGGTGCAGGTCGACGAGGGCCTGCTGCACGCGCGCGGGTTCACGCTGAACAACCTGGTCGAGCGGCTCCGGGCCGAGAACATCAACCTCGCCGGCGGCTCCCTGCTCGAAGGGCAGACCGAGTACCTGATCCGGACGCTCAACGAGTTCCGGGGCGCGCAGGAACTGGCGGACCTGATCCTGGTCGGCGAAGACGGACGGCTGGCGCGGTTGGGGGACCTGGCGGAGATCGTCGTCCGGCCGAAGGAGCGCGAGATCGTCGGGCGCGTCGGCGGGCGGGAGGCCGTGGAGATCTCGGTCTACCGCGAGGCCGACGCCAACATCGTGGCCGTGTCCCGCCGCGTTCAGGACAAGGTCTTCGGCAGCGACACGCAGCACGCGTGGTTGGCGGCGAAGGCGAAGGAGGCCGAGGCGGCGAAGGCCAAAGAGGCCGAGGCCGCCGCCGGCGATGCCGCGGGCAAGGACGGCAAGGGCAAGACGGGCAAGGGCAAGGGCAAGGCCGGCAAGGGCAAGGCGGGCAAGGGCAAGGGCAAGGGCAAGGCCGGCAAGGGCAAGGGCAAGCGCGGCGGCCGCGGTGGAGGCGGCGGCGGCGAGAAGATGACCGAGCGGGTCATGACCAACTTCCTGGTGAAGAAGGTCCCCGACGGCATGTCGTTCCAGGTCGTGTCGGACCAGGCCCGCTTCATCGAAGCGTCCATCGCCGACGTGCGGGACACCGCCCTCTTCGGTGCCCTGCTCGCGGTCCTCGTCCTGTTCGCGTTCCTCCGCCACGGCTGGTCGACGGCCATCATCAGCTCGGCCATCCCCGCGTCCGTCGTCGTGACGTTCGCCCCCATGTACCTGTTCGGCGTCTCGCTGAATCTGATGTCGTTGGGCGGCCTCGCCCTCGCCATCGGGATGCTCGTCGACAACTCGATCGTCGTGTTGGAGTCCATCGCCCGCTGCCGCGAGGAGGGGGACTCCGTCGTGGGCGCCGCCGTGCGCGGAACGCGAGAAGTCGCCGGCGCCGTCACGGCTTCGACCCTGACCACCGTCGCCGTCTTCTTCCCCATCGCGTTCGTCACCGGCGTTGCGGGGCAGCTGTTCGGGCACCTCGCCCTCACGGTCGTGTTCGGCCTCCTGGCGTCCCTCGCCGTCGCGCTGCTCGACATCCCCGTGCTGTCCGCGCTCCCCGACCGCGCCCAGGTCCGCGCCGCCGACGACACCGTGGGCCCGGCCCGCCCCGGCGAAGACGACGGCTGGCGGACCCTGCGCCTGCTCGGGCCCGGGCGCGCCTTGCTGAACTCCCTGGCCGGGATTCCGGCGTTCGCCACCGGGGGCCGGGCCTGGCTGCGGCCGCTGCGCTGGCTGCTCGTGCCCCTGTGGGTCGTGTTCGCGCTCGTGCGCATGCTGGCGACCTGGCTGCTGATCATCCCCGTGTGGCTCGGGCTGCGCTTCGGCGCCGTTGTCCTCTGGGTGGGCCGCCGGGTCCTCGGTCTCCTGGGCCGGGTCGGCGGCGTGTTCAGCCGCCCCGTCGGCCGCGCCTTCGACCGCGGCTACGACGCACTGGAAGCCGGGTACCAGCGCCTCCTGCGCGCGTCGGTTCGGGCCCCGTCGCTGGTGCTCCTCCCCGCCGTCGTCTTGTTCGCCGGCGCCATGCACTTGGGGTCGGGCCTGGGCACCGAGCTGCTGCCCGAAGTCCATCAGGGCGTCATCGAAGCGCGCCTCTCCTTGCCCGTGGGCACGCCGCTGGAGCGCACGCTCGAGGCCGTCGACGCGTTGGAGCGCGGGCTCCGCAGAGACAAGCGGATCAAGTCCCTCTACACCGCCGCCGGCGCCGACCGCGACGCCGCCGAAGCCAGCTCTGACTCCGGCGAGCACAGCGCCGACATGACGATCCGGCTGAACGCGTCCCTGGACACGGCGGCCCTCGAAGCCGCGGTCGGCAAGAAGATCCGCAAGCTCGCGACGGCCATCCCGGAGCTTGAAGTGGAGCTCGGTCGCCCGGCGCTGTTCTCCTTCCGCACCCCCCTGGAAGTCGAGGTTCGCGGCGACGACCTCAACGAGCTGCTCCGCCTCGCCGACGCCGCAGTCGTCCGGCTGTCGGCACTGCCCGGCCTCAAGGACGTGCAGAGCAACCTGCGCGCCGGCTTCCCCGAGATCCAGATCCGCTACGACCGCGAGCGCCTCGCCCGCTACCAGCTGGACCTCGCTGCCGTGGCCGCCGCCGTCCGCGACAAGGTCGCCGGCAACATCGCCACGGACCTGCGCGGTCGCGGCCGCCGCACCGAGGTGCGCGTCGTCCTGCGCGAACAGGACCGCTCCACGATCGAGGACCTGCGCCGCCTCAACGTGAACCCGCGCGGCATCCCGCCCATCGCGCTGGAGGCCGTCGCCGACCTCACCCTCGCCGAGGGTCCGTCGCAGATCCGCCGCAGCGACCAGGAGCGCTCGGCGCTGATCACCGCGAACCTCGAGGGCTTCGACCTGGGCACCGCGGCGGCTGGGGTCGAAGCAGCCCTCCGAGACCTCCCCGGCGACTCCGACGTGACCTTCGAGGTCGGCGGCCAGAGCCGCGAGATGGAGGAGTCGCTCAGCTCCCTGCAGTTCGCGCTGCTGCTCGCGATCTTCCTCGTCTACGTCATCATGGCGAGCCAGTTCGAGAGCATCGTGCAGCCGCTGATCATCCTGCTGTCGCTGCCCCTGGCCGGCGTGGGCCTCGTCGCCGCCCTGATGCTCACGGGCACCCCGATCAGCGTCGTCGTGCTCATCGGCGCCATCGTCCTGGCCGGCGTCGTCGTCAACAACGCCATCGTGCTGGTGGACTACGCCAACCAGCTCCAGGAGCGCGGCCGCAGCCCCCTGGAAGCCATCGTCGAGGCCGGCCGGGTCCGCCTGCGCCCCATCATCATCAGCACCCTGACGACGGTCCTCGGGCTCCTCCCCATGGCCATCGGCGGCGGCGAGGGCAGCGAGATCCGCCAGCCCCTGGCCTTGACCATCATCGCGGGCCTCTCCAGCTCGACCCTGCTGACGCTGGTCGTCATCCCGGTCCTCTACTCGGTCCTGGCCCGCCTGCGGCGCGTCGGCGGCGCCCCATGAGTGGCGGCCTGACCGGCCTGGGCTCGCTGCTGCCGCGGTTCGCCGTCCACCGGCCCGTAACCGTCACGATGATCCTGCTGGCGACGCTGGTGCTCGGCGCCATCGCCTGGGCTCGCATCCCCGTGCAGCTCATGCCCAGCGGCTACGACTTTCCCTACATCTGGGTCTGGATGCCGTACCCGGACAGCACCCCGCGGGAGACCGAGCGGCAGATCATCCAGCCCATCGAGGACGCCCTGGAGACGCTGCCGGGCATCCGGTCCATCAACTCGCGCGCCGGCCAGGACTACGGCCGCCTGAGCATCGAGTTCGACCAGAAGGTCGACATGACCGAGGCGTACAACGGCCTCGTCGACCGCATGGAGCGCGTCCGGGCCGAGCTCCCCGACGACTTCGAGCAGTACTACGTCTACAAGTACAACCCCGAGGACGAGCCCATCCTGTGGGCCGCCATCTCGATCCCCGACGAGGCCGACGACCCCGCCTACGTCATCGAGACCCGGGTGCAGAAGGTGCTGGAGCGGGTGTCGGGCGTTGCCCGGGTCGAGTTCAATGGCGCCAACCGCAGCCGGATGTACATCGACTTCCGGCGCGAGGACATCGAGCGCCACAACGTCAGCCTGTACCAGCTCATGCAGCGGCTCCGGTCGGCCAACTTCACGATGCCGTCGGGCGAAGTGGCCGACGACGGCCGGGTCGTGCTGGTGCGGTCCCTGGCGACGCTGGACACCCGCGACGAGCTCGCGCGGCTGCCCATCGGCAACGGCCTCGTGTTGGAAGACGTCGCCGACGTCATCCACGGCGTCCCCGCGAGCACGTCCATCCACCGGGTCAACGGCCTGACGGCCGCATCCATCGACGTGTTCAAGGAGTCGGGCGCGAACACGGTGGAGGTCTGCGAGCGGGTGCAGGCAGCCATCGATGGGCTCACCGAGGACCCGAAGCTCGCCGGCTACGGGGTGCACCGGTTCTTCGATCAGGGCGACTTGATCGGCGAGTCCATCAACAACCTGCGGGACACGGCGCTGCAGGGCGGGCTGCTCGCCGTCGTCGTGCTGATGCTGTTCCTGCGGAGGCTGCGGGTGACGCTGCTCATCGCCGCGTCGATTCCCATGTCGCTGCTCATGACGATCGTCGTGCAGTACTTCCGCGGCGAGTCCATGAACGTCCTGGCGCTCATGGGGCTCATGCTCGCGGTCGGCATGACCGTCGACAACAGCATCGTGGTGGTGGAGTCCATCTACCGGCGGCGGGAGCTGGGCGACGACGCAAAGACCGCCGCGCTGCGGGGCACGAGCGAAGTGAGCCTCGCGATCCTCGCGGCGACGATGACGACGGTGGTGGTGTTCCTGCCCATCATCCTCATGTCCGACGACGCGCAGTTCAGCTTCTTCATGGGCCAGATCGGCATGCCGGTCTGCTTCGCGCTGCTCTCCAGCCTGGTCGTCGCGTTGGTCTTCGTGCCCGTGGCCACCCTGCGGTTCGGCGGCAAGCCGCCGGCCGAGGAGTCGCGGATCCTCGCGTGGATCACCAACGGCTACACGCGGCTGCTATCGGCGACGCTGGCGCACCGGGCGACCGCGGCGCTGCTCGCCGTGATGCTCTTCGGCTCGATGATGTACCCGATGAACAACCTCAAGCGTTCGGACCAGAACAGCGGGGGGATCATCGACTTCGTCGTGGCGATGGAGTTCCCCGGGGACTTCACGGTCAAGGAGATCGACGCCGCGATCACGCAGATCGAGCAGGTGGTGATCGGCAAGCAGGAGGAGTGGGGGATCCGGGCGGTGCGCGCGCGGCGATGGGGCGGCGGCAACCGCGGCTTCATCATGGCGTTCATGGACAAGCGCAAGCGCGGCGACATCACCAAGGAAGAGATCCAGGAACAGCTGCCCGAGCTGCTGCCGGAGATCCCGGGGGTGCAGCACTGGATGGGCTGGCGGCGCAATGAGGGCCAGGGGACCACGATGAACGTGCGCCTCGCGGGGCCCGACTCGGACGTGCTGGTGGGGCTCGCCGAGGAGGTGGCCGACCGCCTGCGGGACCGGCCCGGGATCCTCGGCGCGGAGGTCGACCTGACCGAGAAGGGCAACGACGAACTGCACGTGAACGTCGACCGGGAGCGGGCGGCGCGGTACGGCGTGTCGCCGGACATCCTGGCGCGGACCGTCGCCTTCGGCTTCCGCGGCGCGGGGCTGAGCCCCCTGGTCATCGACGGCCGCGAGGTGCCCATGCAGGCTGGCTACCGCCTGAAGGACCGGGCGGGCATCGCCAAGCTGTCGGACTTCCCGATCTGGTCGCCCATGGGCGAAGTGACGCTGGCGACGGTGGCCGAGTTCAGCATCCGCAAGGGGTTCGGGACGATCCGCCGGCAGAACCGGAAGACGAGCCTCGGCGTCGAAGTGACGTTCGAGGACGAGGACCTCATGGCCGGCTTCGGCCTCGTGCAGCAGGCCCTGGGCGAGATGAGCTTCCCCCGCGGCTACGCCTGGGAGCAGGGGCGGCGGCTGGACGACATGGCGGAGCAGGACTCCGCGCGCACCTTCGCGCTGCTGATGTCGGTCAGCTTCGTGTTCCTGCTGATGGGGATGCTGTTCGAGAGCTTCTGGTCGCCGCTGGCGGTCCTGTTCTCGATCCCGTTCGCGTTTGTGGGCGTCTACTGGATGCTGTTCGTGACGAGCACGACGTTCGAGATGATGGCGGGCATCGGGCTCGTGATCCTCGTGGGGATCGTCGTCAACAACGCCATCGTGCTGGTGGACCGCGTGCAACAACACCGGGATGCCGGCATGCCCCGGGATGAGGCGCTGGTGCTGGCCGGGCGCGAGCGGTTCCGGCCCATCGTGATGACCGCGGCGACGACGATTGTCGGGCTGCTGCCCATGGCCCTGGGCGACACCGCGGTGGTGGGCACGCCCTACTACCCCCTGGGCCGGGCGGTCATCGGGGGCCTGGTGGCGAGCACGGCGCTGACGCTGGTGCTGGTGCCGCTCTTCTACACGCTGCTGGACGACTTCAAGCGGATGCTGGTGGGCATGCTGGGGCGAGGACTGAGGACGCGATGAAGTGGTTGCTGATTCTGTTGCCAGCTCTGGCCTTTGCGCAGGACGACGCGGCCGAGGAGCCCGCGCCCGAGATGCCGTTTCAGGCCAACGGCCCCGACGACCGCCCCGATCCCCTGGCCGAGCAGCCCGGCGATGCGGCGGCGCGGGCGGCGGCGGCCGAGGAGGCGGACCGGCGGGCCATCGAGAGCCTGGCGAGTCTGGGGCCCGACGCCGTGAACCTAGACCTGCAGACCGCCTTGAGCCGGTCGGTGCAGTCGAATCTGGGCCTGCGCGCGAAGATCCGCGAGCTGGATGCGGCCAGCAGCCGGGTCCATGCGGCCTGGGGACCGTTCTTGCCGTTCGTGTTCGGGGGGGCGTCGGTGAACCCGGCCCAGAGCAAGGACTTCCAGTTCTTCGGCAACGAGCTGGTCGCGCAGCTCGGGCGAGACACCAGCTACCTCTACAACGTGGGCGCGGGCATCAACGTGTTCACGGGCACGAACCTGCAGCTGCGCTGGAACCAGGTGGGCGTCGACTCCATCCGCTCCGTCGATTCGGCCAGCGGGCTGCTGTCCGGTGAAGTCGACTTCAAGCGGCGCACCGCGGCGTTCACCATCGAGCTGAACCAGAACCTGCTGGAGGGCATCTCGCCCAACTACCAGCTGCGTGGGCTGCACCAGGCCCAACTCGCCGAGGAGACGGCGGACCTCGACCGGCGGGCCCAGGTCTCGACGGTGGTGGGCGATGTGTTCAAGGCGTGGCTCGACCTCGTGGCCGCGCGCCGCAACGTCGAGATCTCCACCATCTCGCTGCGCAACGCCCAAGAGCAGCGGGCCGTGACGCAGGCTCGCATCTCCGCCGGCGGGCTCGCGCCCATCGAGCTGCTGCGCGTCGACGAGACCGTGGCCACCCGCAGCGCCGACGTGCTCGAAGCCCAGCGCGCGGCCGAGGAAGCCAACCAGGCGCTGCAGGTCCTCATGGGCGAGTCGCCGGCCACGGCGGGCTTTGGCGCGCCCATCCGGCCCCTGGGCGGCATCCCCCGCGGGGTGCTGCCGGGCCGGGATCGGGAGGCCAGCCTGACCGTGGCCGTCGAGCAGAACGTGGATCTCGCGCGGCAGCGGCGGGGCGTCGCGGGGCAGTCCATCGCGGAGAAGGCGGCGAGGCACGAGCTGCTGCCCACCCTGGATCTGAACGCCAGCTACACGTCGTCGGGCGTCGGGCTGCTGCGCGAGGATCAGCCGAACCCCCAGGCCGAAGCCCTGGACGACGTGGCCCGCGCGACCCTGCCGGGTGCGACGGTGGGCATCGAGTTCTCCATGCCGCTGCCGGACCTGGGCGCCATCCACAACATCCGGGCCGCCGTCGCCGACCGGGAGGCGGCCGAGTTGGCGTTCAAGGCGACCGAGCAGCAAGTGCTCAGCGGCGTCGCGTCGGCGTTCCGCTCCATCCAGTCCTTCGACAAGCAGGTCGAGGTCGCCCGGGTCCGCACCGCGCTGGCGTCTCGCAACGCCGAGGCGTCCGAGGCCACCTACGAGGCCGGGCGCAACACGCTGCGCGAGGTCCTGGAGGCCCAGGAGTCCCTGGAGGCCGCGCGCCAGGCCGAGGTCGCGGCCGAGGTCCAGGCGCTCAAGGCGCGGGTCGATCTGGAGGTCCTGCGGGGCACGCTGCTGGACGCGCTGAGCATCGAGTTCGAGTAGGCCGCAGCGGGCCCACGACGCGGGGTCGGCGCGCTACCGTGCCGGCCATGCGCCTCCTGTTGCCCCTCCTCGTCCTGCCGTTGCTCGGCTGCCCCCCGTCCGCGCCCACGGACGGTGAGGTGTCCGTGCTCACCTACAACGTGCACGGCCTGCCGCCGACCATCACCGGCGACGACACGAACGGACGAATGGAGCAGATCGCCCCGCTGCTGCCGGCCTTCGACTGGGTCGGGCTGCAGGAGGACTGGATGCCCGAGGGGCACGAGCTGCTCATGGCCGACGTCGAGCACCCCCACAACGCCTGGTTCGACAGGCCGCTCAACGACGACCGGGTCTACGGGGCGGGGCTGACGACGCTGTCCAACGCGCCCCTGGTCGAGCTCTACGAGGAGCACTACACCGACTGCTACGGCTTCCTCGACGGGGCCAGCGACTGCCTGGCGAGCAAGGGCTTCCAGGTCTCCACGCTGCAGGTCGGGGACGCGGAGATCGACTTCTACAACACCCACCTGGAGGCCGGCGGAGGCGACGAGGACGAGGCCGCGCGGGCGGCGAACGTCGAGCAGCTCATTCAGTCGTTCACGGGCCGCTCGGCGGGCCGGGCCGTCGTGTTCGTAGGCGACATGAACCTGCGGTCGAGCGATCCGGTCGATGTGCCGAGCCTCACGCGGTTCGCCGAGGAAGCCGGGCTGACCGACACCTGCGAGGCGCTCGATTGCCCCGAGATGGAGCACATCGACCGCATCTGGTTCCGCGACGGCGGCGGCGTGACGATCACGCCCCAGGGCTGGTCGAGGCTGGCCGACTGGGTGGACGACGACGGCGTCGACTTGTCCGACCACCCGGCGATCCAGGCGAGCCTGGCCTGGTCGACCGAGTAGCGCTTAGTCCTCGTCGGGGACCGGCTCCAGCGGGAGGTCCACGCCGGCGATGGCGCTGTGGAACAGACGCCGAAGCTCGTGGTGGCCGCGATCGTTGGGGTGGATGCAGTCGTTGTCGAACCACCGCGTCGGGTCGTCGGGGTGGTACACGTCGAGGTCGATTTCGGCGTTGAAGAAGCCGTGGCCCAGGAAGTGGCCGCGCATGTCGACCATGGCGATCCCGCGGTCTTCGGCCACGCCGCGGATGGCGTCGTTGGCGTCCTCGAAGTTGTGCAGCACGCCGCCGATGTCGATGCCGAAGAAGCAGTCGGACACCTGGCCCTGGTTGTCCGTGGGCTCGTAGACGTTGGCGATGTAGACGCGGGCCCCGTCGGGGAAGCGGTCGGCGTCGTCGAAGTAGTCGACGAAGGTGTGCATGCGGTCGACGATCTCGGCGATGAGGGCGTTGGCCACGTCGTCGCCGCCGGTGATGATGCTGATCATCTCGGCCTGCATGTCGTTGCCGCCCACGGTCATCACGACGATGGACTCGCCGGACACGCTGTCGCCGAGCTGGTTGCTGAGGTTCGGCAGCTGCTGCTGGAGTACCGAGACGGTGGTCGCGCCGCCCACGGACACGTCGACGACGTCGAGGTCGCCGTAGAGCGACTGCAGGTCGATGTCGCCGTGGTCGGGCCACTCGCTGTCGTTGTCCACCAACAGCGCCGGGTAGGCCAGGGAGCCGCTGCTGGCGCCGGTGCCGCCAGTGATGGAGTCGCCCAGGAAGATGACCCGGGCCGGGTCGTCGGGGCTGTAGTTGTCGGGCACGTAGGAGTCGACGTCGGGGTCCGCCGGCGGGCCCGCGTCCTCCGTGGCGTCGTCGTCGTCGCCGGTGGGGGTGCACGCCGCGAGGGGCAGCAGGAACACGAGCAACCAGGGTCCGAACGAGCGCATCAGTCACCTCCGCGGCGGCATGCTGGCACATTTTCCTGAATGCCTGCGAGGGTCTCGGCGTCCTACTCTGTGAAGCGGCCGGGCTGGGGAGTTTCGGACCGCTCGGAAGGACGAACGCCATGACGCGCATCCTCTTTGCCCTGGTCGCCGCCAGCCTGCCCCTCACCGCCGCCGCCGCGCCGCGGTTCAGCGGGGAGAACGACGTCGGAGCCCCGCGCGCCGAGTACGCCGCCGCCCAGGAGGGCATGGAGCTCATCTACGAGCGCCGCTACCCCCAGGCCCTGGAGCGCTTCGAAGAAGCCGAGATCGACTTCCCCGACAGCCCCCTGGGCTCGGTCGGTCGGTCGATCGTGTGGCAGGCGAAGATGATGGAGACGGGCACGTTTGAGTACGAGCGCGCCTACCTGACCGATGCATCCGAGGCCGAGACCCGCTTCAAGGCGAGCCGCCGCGACCGGTCCCGCAAGGACTGGAACGGCTTCCTGTTTGCCGTCCACAGTGCGCTGGGCGCGATGTACGACGTCCGCCACGAGCGAAACCTGGCCGCGTTCGACAAGGCCTGGGACGCCATGGAGGCGGTCAAGGACGTGCACCGCAACCGCCCCGAGTTTGAGGACCTGCAGCTGGCGTTCGGCCTCTACAACTACTGGCGCACGGTCATGACCCAGCGCATCGACGGGCTGCCGGCGTTTGCCGACAAGGCGGACCTGGGCATCGACCAGATGGTGGTGGCGCGGGACAAGGGCACCCTGGCTTCGGCGCCGGCGCGGCTGGCGCTGATCTACAGCTACTACGACGGCAAGCAGTTCGACGCGGCCCTGGCCGAGGCCAAGGCGGCCCAGGCGCTGTACCCGACCAACCTCCTCAACCAGATGATCCTGGGCCGGACGCAGGCCCGGACCCGGGACAACGCCGCCGCCGAAGCCAGCTTCCGCGTGGCCACGACCATCGCCCCCGAGTACTGGGAGGGCTGGTACCGGCTCGCCCGCCTCGTCGCCAAGGATCGCACCCGCCGGACCGAGGCCCGGGCTGCCTACGACGACGCCCTGACCGCGGCGGCTACCCCGCACCAGATGGCTCAGACGGCCTACCGACGCGGGCTCCTGGAGCGCTCGGCGCGCAAGTGGGACGACGCCATCGCCTGGTTCGAGCGGGCCGTGGGCTTCGAGCCTGGCCACGAAGCCGCCACCAAGCGCGTCGCCGTGACGGCGACCGAGAAGGCGAAGTGGGAGGCCCGCAAGGAGCGCCGCAAGTCGGTGACGCCGCGGTCGGGCTACACGCCCCGCAACGCCGCCACCGCGGCGCCGAGGTAGGCGTCTGGATCAGTCGTCGAGGGGGGCGGCTGCGCCTTCCATCATCGTGGTCGCGACGAGCATCAGCGTCTCGGACCAGGCGGCGTGCAGCGTCGGGGTCCAGCCCGCTCCCGCCACCTCCGCCATCGCATCGAGCATGACGTCGTGCACGATGGGGTAGTGGGCCTCGACCACGCCGTACGCGACGTGCCGGCGACCCAGGTCGTGGAGCACGGGCAAGAGCGCCGACGGGTTGCGGATGTTCCCGACCGCGAGGGTCAGTGCCCCCAGGAGAGCGGCCTGCTGGGGAGCCATCTCCTCCCGAAAGAGCGGGCGTACGGACGGATGGTCTTCGAACAGGCGTCGGTAGAAGACGGCGACGAGGTTCTCGTGGTGCAGGCGCAGGGCCTCAAAGCTGGCTTCGACGACGGCGGCGGTGTCGGGCGACATGGTCTCACTCCGGTGCGAGGCGGCACTGTGCCCGGCGCCAAGCCAATCCGCTAGGGGTGTCTCAGGGCTGTCACCGGACCGACGTACTCGGCCCGCGGCCGCATGATCCGACCGTCGCGGCGCTCCTCGGCGACGTGCGCGCTCCAGCCCAGGGCCCGACCGCAGGCGAAGGTCGCGGTGAACGCCTCCCGCGGGAGCCCCAGCCGCTCCAGCAGCACGGCGGTGAAGAACTCGACGTTGGCGCGCAGGGCTCGGCCGGGCTTGCGGCGGTCCAACTCCGCGGTGGCGGCGGCCTCGATGGCGTCGGCCAGGGCGGCGCGCGGCGAGCCGCCCAGGGTCTGCAGTGCCTCCTGAAGCACAGCCGCCCGAGGATCCCGGACGCGGTAGACGCGGTG
>Ga0055584_100000206_pt1 | contig 55611 bp, 44 predicted proteins | sample OSDHelmetaG_FD_58716 | JGI IMG/M metagenome (GOLD analysis project Ga0055584, IMG submission 58716) | Pelagic marine sediment microbial communities from the LTER site Helgoland, North Sea, for post-phytoplankton bloom and carbon turnover... | ecosystem: Environmental > Aquatic > Marine >... | reverse complement strand
CTCGTAGCGGATCGGGGCGCCGAATTCTGACATGATACCGTCGCCCATATACTTATCGATATGCGCGTTATAGTTAAGAAGTATGGTTTCCATGTCCGCGAGGTATTTGTTGAGTTCGGTGATCACGACTTCGGCGGAATGATCCTCTGAGTACTTGGTGAAACCCTTCAGGTCGGAGAACATCACGCTGATGCGACGGTTCTCCGTGCGGATACGGCCCTCGATCATCAGCTTCACAACTGCGGGGTCCATGGTGGAGTAGAGAGCCTCCTCTACCTTCTCTTTGTGAGCTCTGATCGACTTAGTCTTCTCCTCGAGCACACGCGTTCTTTCCTCTACCTTATAGTCCAGCTCGGACTCGAACTCGCGAATGGTAGTCATGGTCTGTTCTAGCAGTTCGGCATTGCCGCTGGCCTCTGCCTTCGCGCGCAGCGCCTCGGTCATCTTGTCCTGCAACTCACGGTGGGTGAAGCCCACAATGACGGCAGTTAGGATAAGGAAGCCAGCCCAAGTGAGCACCGACGCCCAGAGACCAAAAATATCCAGTGGCGCGGTAAACCGGTCGGGGTAGATGCTGGCGAAGATTGCGATCACCAGAAAGGTGAAGAATGCCCCGAGAACCCCCGAGCGAATCCCCAGATAGTAGGAGCCTAACAACACGGGTAGGTAGAAGAAGTTTAGGAAGGAGAGCTTCGACTCGACGAACCAGACGATAGCACTCACGAAGACCAGGATAACGAGGATGAACACACCCTCAAAATTGTCGATCAGGTACTGCTTTAACGGTTCCATATTGTAATTTTCTTTTATCTGCCTGAGCGTGAAAGGGTGAGGACTACTCGGTTGGCCGGATTATATAGATGCCTCGAATTATTGATAAGAGTTTTACGGGACAAACGAGGCCTAAATGGGCGAAGGATTTAGATTTAAGCAGATTTGCCTGAGCTGAACAACCGCTACCATCAAGGACGGCGCGGTTTTCTGCCCGTTTCCCAGCGTCGCCACAGCGCAATTCAGGCCCGACTCTGCAATCACTCGCTATCCCACGGAAACAGGGAGTCGAATGCCGCCCACGATTCGGCCTCGGGGCGCAGGCGGCCGTTAGGCTCCTTGCTGTGACCAGCACGAGATAACGGGCTACGGCCCGCATTTCCCCTAGCCTCGACTGGTGCTGAGGGGGATGCTTGGTACTTTGGTCTCGGTTTGTCTCCACAGGACCGTAACTCGTCGACAGGAGCTTGCGCTTCGAGATTTTGGCCCTATATTTGGTCCGACCAATTTGGTCTGACCAGAAATTGATTGATTTTTATACAACTTACAGAGTACAGAGACTGACATCCTATGAGTTCCAGTACCTCACTCAGCCACGAGATCGCGGATGTTCTACGCGACGATATTCTGCGGCAGCAGTACCGTAGCGGCGAACGATTTCCTTCGGAAAGAGACCTTGCGGCCCGTTTCGATGCGAGTCGTGGTGCCGTGCGCGAGGCGCTGTCGCAGTTGGAGCAGCTAGGCCTGATCCGTGTGCAGCCGGGTGGCGCCAGAGTGCAGAGCCTGGACTCGGCGAGCATAGCAATCCTCGGGCCCCTAATGGCATTGGATGATCTGCCGGATCCAGTGCTGGTGGATCAGTTTCTGCAGACCTTCGGCGTGATGACGGCTATGACGGCGAAATCTGCCATTGATGCTGCCTCGGCGGAACAACTCATCCAACTGAAGAAAACTGTCGTTGAACTGACTGATGAGTCTACCGACTTCGAAGCCATGCAGCCGCAGTGGCGTGCACTGCTGGAGTCCCTGTCAGCGATAGCTGACAACCTGGTATTGCGCCTCATTAGCAACGACCTGAAGGCGCAGTTCATGGACCAGATGATCAAGCTGGGCATACGACCCGAATTCAAGAAGAACTCGATCAAGCAGCTACTGGGTTCGCTGCGGGTGAGTCTGAACAATCGCGATGGCGAGCTCGCGGCTAGCGCTCTGCAGACGCATTTTGAAGAGCTGCGCGCCGCCGTGCGCGAAGCGCGAGGCGGGCTAGCCCCCAATCGCCGGTATGCGCCGAGTCGAGCCGACTGGAAGACGGGGCGCAGAATGATGAGATCGAATGAAACGTAGATAGAGTAATAAGTAGATAGAGTATTGAAGTGAATAAACAGGTGAACGCACGTAGACATATGAATCAACTAATCGAAGCAAGGAAGGCTAGCAAAGGAGCATTCGCATGAAGCGAGTAATTATTCCCGCAGGCATACTGCTGGGCTGTATTCTGATCGCCACGGTATTGGTGCGGAACCCGACCGTAGTGGAAGAGGCGGCGCCCGAGATCATTCCGGTCAGCGTTCGCGTGGCCGAGGTGCAGGCAGAATCGATCCAGCTGTTTGTGGAATCTCAGGGCAAGGTGCAGGCCTCGCAGATGGCCAGCGTCTCGGCGCCGGTTGCTGGCCCGGTTGAGTGGATCTCACCCGCTATGGAGGCCGGAGGCTTTGTCGTCGAGGGCGAATCCCTGCTGCGTCTCGACAGCAGTGACTTCGAAACCGCCCGCGCACGTAGCGCCGCGGCTCTGCAGCAAGCGCAGGCGGAAGCTAGCCATGCCAGCAATGAGTTCGCGCGCCTTCAGGAGCTAGCCGAGCAGAGACTGGCGAGTGACTCGCAGCTGCAGGATGCGAAGCGCCTTTCAGAGGTGAATGCGGCGAGACTGGCCGATGCCGAGGCGAGCTACCGGCAGGCCGAATTGGATTTGCAGCGAACAGATATCAAGGCACCGTTCGATGCCGTGATTCAGTCACGTGACGTCGAGCTGGGTCAGTATGTTAACCGGGCGCAGAGCATAGCCGTGCTCTTCGGTGCGGAAGAGGTCGAGGTTAGAATTCCGTTGGCCATACGCCAGCTAGGCTTCCTCGACGTGCCCTTGGGCCTCAGAGGCGAGCTAAGCGGCGATCAGGCGCCGGACGTCACCCTAAGCGGCGTCTATGGTGGTGAAGAATACAACTGGAAGGGCAAGCTGGTGCGAACAGAGGCCAGCATCGATGCCAATAGCAATACAGTGCAGACCATTATTCGCGTTGAGCAGCCAAGCGCAGCAGATAAAACGGCCAGCTGGGGTAGCGAAAAACAGATTCCATTACCTATCGGTCTGTATGTGCAGGCCACGATTGAGGGCAAGCGCGTAGACGATCTGATCTCCCTGCCAAGAACTGTTATACGAAATAACAATCAAGTGCTGGTAGTAGATTCGGAAAACAAGATGTACTACCGCGACGTCGAAATCTATCGACTGGAAGAAAATCGCGTATTAATCAGCGGCGGATTGTTGCCGGGCGAATTCATCTGCACCTCTCCCATACAAGCGGTTGTGGACGGCATGTCCGTGCAGCCAGTCAGAGAGCTTATCTAGTTGAATCGCTTCAACCCTACACAATGTCGAATCCGAGCTACGCATAGAGGTCAGTCTTGAGAACTCCGATTACATGGTTTGTAAAGAATCCGGTCGCAACGAACCTGATGATGATGCTATTCCTGGCGGGTGGCTTCATCTCCTATATGAACCTCAATCAGGAAGAATTTCCAGATATCGATTTCGGTATGGTGCAGGTGAGCGTTGCCTATCTGGGAGCCACGCCTGCCGAGGCCGAATCGGCCGTGTGTCTGCGTATAGAAGAGGCACTGGATGGTACCGAGGACATCGAGCGCCTGACCAGCACCGCCAGAGAGGGCGGCTGCGATGCCACGCTCGAGTTGACCAGCGGCGCGGATTTGAATCGTGCGCTGAACGACATCAAGGGCAAGGTGGATGCGATAACCACATTCCCGACCGAGACCGAGAAGCCGATCGTAAGAGCCTTCAGCGCCAGCGGCAACGTCATGACCATGTCGCTCGCGTCCGACACCAACGATGCCAATCTCAAGCTGGTGGCTGAAGATATTCGCAACGACATCCTCGATCTCGATGGCATCTCCACGGTCAACATCGAGTACATACGACCGTTCGAGATATCAATCGAGGTCTCCGAGTTTACCCTGCGGCAATACGGCCTAACGCTGGATCAGATCTCCCGCGCTATCGACAGGGCATCGCTCGATCTACCCGGTGGCACCATCCGCACCGCCTCGGGAGAAATCTTGCTGCGCACCAAGGGTCAGGTCTACAGTGGCGACGAGTACGAGAACATCGTCGTGCAGTCCTATCCGGATGGCACGCAACTAAGATTGGGCGAGATTGCCACGGTTAAAGACGGCTTCGAGGAAGGCTATCTCGACGCCCGCGTCAACGGCGTGAATGCGGCGATCATCAATATCCTGCGCGTGGGCGACGAAGACATCGTGTCCTCGGCGCGGCAGGTGCGAGACTGGATGGCTTCAACCGACTTCGACCTTCCCGAGGGTATGACCCTGAATGTGATTACCGACTCGGCGGTCGCGACTCAGGACCGCATCGCCACGGTTGCGAAGAACGCCTATACCGGGCTGTTGCTGGTGTTGGTAATACTAGCCCTGTTCCTACGCTTTAAGCTGGCCATCTGGGTAGCCGCGGGCATTCCCATCGCGATAGCCGGCGCTCTGGCCTTGTTCCCGACCGTTGGGCTGACTATCAGCTCGCTCACCGTGATGGGATTCATTCTCGTGCTCGGCATCATCGTCGACGATGCGATCGTCGTGGGCGAACGCATCCACGCCTTCGAACGCAAAGGCTACTCGCAGGAGGAGGCGGCGATAGAAGGTACGATGGAAGTCTCTGTGCCGGTTATCTTCGGCGTGATGACTACCATCGCCGCTTTCCTGCCGATCCTACTGCTCGGCGGACAGATGGGCGCCTTCTTTAATGCCATCGGCGCCGTTGTGGTGTTCTGCCTGCTCGCGAGCGTGGTCGAATCGCAGCTCATACTGCCAGGCCATATCGCGCATCGTCGAACCAAAGGCTATTTGTTCGAGGGCAGTCGATTCGTCACGGCGTGGCAGAAATTCCAGGGCAAGATCGCCAATTCGATGGAGTACTTCGCAGAACACGTCTACGAGCGGGCACTGAAGAAGGTGTTGAAGTATCGCTATGCCGCGTGGTCCACAGCCACAGGTGTGATCATTATTACGTTCGCGCTGCTCATGTCCGGTCGCGTCATCTTCCAGTTCATGCCTTCGGTGGAGGGTGACGTAGTCTACGGCACCGTCGTCATGCCTGTCGGCGTGCCCGGCGATATAACCGAGAGCGCCGTCGAGATTCTCGAGGAGAAGGCCCTCGAATTATCCGCCGAACTGCAAGTAGAGTTTGCCGAGCTTCAGGCGAGTGGCGCGGCGCCGGAGGAGACCGAGCGCGTCATCGATAGCATTTTAACGATTATTGGCGGGCGCGCGCCGCGCGGGGGGCCACAGAATCCTGGTCGCGGAAGTGCGGGTAGCAGCGAGATCGCCGAGGTCGTGCTCTATCTATCCCCCTTCTTCGAGCGCGGCGAGATCAGTTCTGCCGTGATTCGCGACCGCTGGCGCGAGAAGGTCGGCACGATTCCCGATGCGCTGGAACTGACATTCGTATCCGATTCCTTCTCGGCAGGCGATGCGATCAACTATCGCCTCGAAGGACGCAACGAGGAGAACCTGAAGATCGCGGCGAGCGAACTGCGTGCGGAACTGGCTCGCTATCCGGGTGTGTTCGATATCTCGGACTCCTTCCGCGCCGGCAAGCAGGAAGTGCAGATTCAGATACTCGACCGCGGCAAGACGCTGGGGCTCACGCTAAACGATATAGCGACTCAAGTAAGACAGGCGTTCTATGGCGCCGAATCGCAGCGCATTCAGCGTGGCTCGGACGACATCCGCGTCATGGTGCGTTACCCCGAAGACGAGCGTCAGTCGCTGGGTAATCTCGAAGATTTGCTCATCAGGACCCCCAGCGGTGCCGAGGTGCCGTTCCTAAGCATCGCGGACTTCTCGCTCGGCAATAGCTATTCCAGCATTAACCGCCAGAACGGTCGGCGCATCATTACTGTACGCGGCGATATAGATCGCACGACCGTGAAACCAGACGAGATTCGCCGCGAGATCATCGCGAAGTACCGCGACGACTGGGCACGGAACCTGAACGTAGAACTGGCCGTAGGTGGCGAGAGCGAGCAGCAGATTCAGTCGCTGTCTGAGCTGTTCTCGACCTTCCCCTTAGCGATGCTGGTCATCTACGCGCTGCTGGCGATACCCCTGAAATCCTATACTCAGCCGCTGGTTATCATGAGCGTGATACCCTTCGGCGCGATTGGCGCGATCTGCGGTCATTTCATCATGGGTGCCGACCTCGTGTTCTTCTCCTTGCTTGGCATCATCGCGCTCAGCGGCGTGGTCGTGAACGCGAGTCTGGTGCTGGTGGTCACTATCAACCGGCTGCGGGAAGAGGGCATGGGTATGGTGGAAGCCGTGTCGAACGCGGGCATGATGCGCTTCCGGCCCATCTTCCTGACGTCGCTGACGACATTCATCGGGCTCGTGCCCTTAATGGTCACGGCCAACCCGGCGACCTTCTTCGTGGTACCCATGGCGATCTCCCTGTCTTTCGGGGTATTGTTCGCCACCGTAATCACGCTGTTCCTCGTACCCAGCCTCTATCTCATCCTTCATGACTTCGTCGGGCACACCGACTCGGCAGAGGAACGAGCGCTGGCATATAAGTACTAGTTACCGTAATCTAGGCCCTCTCTGCGTGTTGAAATATTTCAACAGAGGGCTTGGATTCCTCGCCTTCCTTAAGCAGATAACTGTCTATCTAGAATGAAAGGTATATTGAGAGGATTGCGAGAATGAAAACCTTTGGCCGCTTAGTGTTTCTGCTCTGCCTGATTGATGTCTCGAATGCGCAGGAGAATCGCATCGATAACATCAGGCCCGATGCGCCGGAACTTGCCAGCTTCGGCGACTACGCGATCGGCGTGAGAACGCTGGAACTCGTTGACGCCGACAGGATCGACATCCTCAACACTCCGCGCGGCGGCGAGAACGCCATCTACGATAGAAGCCTAACTGTTGAGGTATGGTACCCAGCCCAGCTCGCTGCGAATCAGAAGGCGGGTGGCGAATACCAAGCTATCACTCGCAATCCTGCGATCACTGCGACGCTATTCGGCAGCGCGGTACGCGATGCCGAGCCGAACCTGGCCGATGCGCGCTACCCACTCGTAGTCATCTCCCACGGCTATCCGGGCAATCGCTATCTGATGAGCCACCTGGGCGAGAACCTCGCGAGCAAGGGCTACGTCGTCGCGTCAATCGATCATACCGACAGCACCTACGACGATCAGCAAGCCTTCCAGAGCACGCTCTACAACCGTCCTCTGGATCAGCGCTTCGTGCTGAATGCGCTGGACAATCTCTCGCAAGACTCTGGCAGCTTTCTAAACGGCCTGCTGGATGCCGAGACCACCGGCGTGGTCGGCTATTCGATGGGCGGCTACGGCTTGGTGAATAATCTGGGCGGCGGCTACAGCGATGAGATAGTCGGCTCTCTGATGGCGCCACCGAACGAATTACTGAATCGGCATGCGAGCGGTAATCCCGAGTACCGGTCGAATCTGGATCCGCGTATCAAGGCCGGCTTCGCGGTAGCGCCCTGGGGCATGGCCTCTGGATTCTGGCGCGCGCAGGACCTCGCCGGCATCGAAGTGCCCACCTTCTATCTGGCGGGCGATAACGACACGGTTGCTGGGTACGAGAACGGCGTGCGGGCCATATACGAGGGTGCCGTGAACAGCGACCGCTACCTGCTCACGTACAAGAATGCGGGCCACAACGCAGGCGCACCCTACCCGGTGCCCGTGGAAATACTACAGAGCGAAGACAAGACGGGAGCCGGCCACTACACAGATCCGGTGTGGGACAATGTACGCATGAATAACATCATGGACCATTTTGCGACGGCCTATTTCGATCACTACCTGAAGCAGATAGAGGGTCGCATGTCCTTTCTAGACCTGGTCCCCGACGGCGCCGATGCGGTTTACTCCGTTAGGAACGGCCAGCCGAATGACGACCATACTTACTGGAAGGGATTCGGCCCCAATTCCGCCATCGGGCTGAAGCTAGAACACCTCGCGCCCGGCGAGTAGGCTACTTAATCGCGAGACGAATCTGCTGGACGTTGATGTCCTGCCAGACGTTGCCGGTCACATAGGGGTCGGTTGCCAACCACTGATCGAGCTCGGCCTTCGATTCGAATTCCACGAACATCGTCGAGCCGATCATCTTCTCCGACTCATCGAGAATCGCGCCGCCGGCGATTAGATTTCCATCTGCCTTAAGCTGCTGGGCGCCTTCGATGTGTGCATCGCGCACAGACAGGCGTCTATCCAGTGCATCCTCATCTGTGCCGTCATAGGCTGTAACCATAAATTGCATAGTGTGTATTCCTTGTGTGAAGTGCAGCGATTATCCATTAGGCCGAGGGCCCAGGACAAGCCTGATGGCGGAGATTAACTAGCGCGGGTAGGGAAATTCGCCGCCGGGGTTGCTAGCATGCCGCCATGGCAGAACAAAAAGATGAGAACAAGCGCGGAGTTGGCGGGGGAGAGCCCAGGTTGCGCGGCAGGCCTCGCCACGACGACGTCTTGACCCCCATGGAATGGCGCGTACTGCATGGCGCTCAGCACGGCTCTACGAATAAGGCCATCGCCGCCAGCCTTGGCATCAGTGCCGATGGCGTGAAGTACCACATGACGAATATTCTGGGGAAACTTAACCTGGCGAATCGGCAGCAGTTAAAGACTTGGTTTCAGGCGCCTCGAGATAGCGCCATGGCGCAGCCACAAAACGATTCGAGTGGCTGCGAATTGAAGGAGGGTAGATACATGACGGAGAACGAACAAACCACAGCACTGAATGGGCTAGGGCAGGTCGCACGCACCGTGAGGTCACTAGAGGAATCGCTCGGCTTCTATCGGGATAAACTGGGCATCGCCCATCTCTACAGCTTCGGCAATCTCGGCTTCTTCGACTTGGCGGGCACGCGCCTGTTCCTGAACGAGACGGAGGCGTTAAACGAGAACGAATCGATTCTCTACTTCAGCGTCACGGATATTAATACGACCTGCGCCACGCTCGCCGAGCGCGGCGTGGAGATCAGCAATCAGCCCCATCTTATTCATACCCACGACGATGGCAGCGAGGAGTGGATGGCATTCCTCAAAGATCCCGAGGGGCGAGCGCTTGGGCTTATGTCTACAGTCAGAAAATCTGCCTAGGAAGATTGCTAGGCGGTGAACTGCTGGTACAGGTCTATGAATACCGGTATGAGTGAGCCGATCAACAGAACTGCCATGCTGCCATTGAACAGGCGCACATAGAGCGGTGTGCGCATGAGCGTCTTCAGAGACGCCCCGCCCCACAGCCACAGCATGATGCAGGGAGCGCCGCAGAACAGAAAGATCAAACAGATGGTCAGCACCTGCACCAGGTAGCCCTCGCCCAGCGTGGTGTAGGTGACGGTGGCTCCCACGGCAAGTACCCAAGCCTTCGGGTTCACCCACTGAAAGGCTGCCGCCTGCAGGAAGCTGAACGGCTTGCCCTCGCTGCTATTGTTCTGCGATATGGGAGCGCTCGCGATCTTGTAGGCCAGATAGCAGAGATAGGCGGCTCCGACGACCTTAAGCACAAGGTGCAGAACCGGATAGACTTCGAACACTTGTGCTATGCCCATGCCTACGGCGAGCACCATGAGAGGAAAGCCAAACACGATGCCTGTGTAATGCGGCATGCTGCGCCTGATGCCGTAGTTCAGTCCCGAGGCCATGATCATGGCGTTGTTAGGCCCCGGCGTCACACAGGTTGTGATTGCGAAGGCGACGATTGCAAGATATTCCATAGTTGTTCTTCGTTAACTCTGTTTGCGCCGGACTAGTGAACCGGCTTCGGAAAAGCACGACAGCGCGCAGCCGGAAGAATATGACTTCTTAAGGCGCTGTACTCTAAGTTGGGTTCGTGGTGTTTTTTGGTGGCCCGGGTAGGAAGGCCTTTCTTGGACTGGCCGGAAGTATCGCTCCGGCCCAGATTATTGTCAAGCCAGCGCCATCGCCCAGCGCAGGGCAACCCATGCTGGCAATGCGGGGCTCGTGGCGCTAATATGCCGCCATGATTCTGAGCGCGCTCACCCCCATCTTCGCGATTATCCTGCTAGGCTTTCTGCTCAGTCGAACGCCGGTCTCCAGTCAGGCAGTCTGGGCAGAGCTGGAACGGCTCACCTACTACGTCTTCTTCCCTGCGCTACTCGTGATTCGTCTGTCCAGCTCCAATTTCGATTGGGGCGATATTGCCGATATCGCGAAGGTTATAGGGCTGGCACTATTCGTCATCACGCTGCTCATATTGTCGCTGAAAAAACTCATCAGCGGTGACGCCGCCTCGTTGAGTTCGGTGTATCAGGGCAGCATACGCTTTAACACCTATATCGGACTGGCCTGCATCGATGTGCTCTACGGCGATCGCGGATTGATCACGGCGGCGCTCTGTCTAGCCGTCTATATTCCACTGGTAAACGTCTTATGCGTAGTTGCGCTCACCGGCGGCGGAGAGGGTGGCACGCGCCGCCTTAGCCGCATTATCAATTCCGTGGCGACGAACCCTCTGGTGCTCGCCTGTGTTGCGGGAATCGCGATCAGTTACAGTGGCTTCGATATTCCGCAGCTAGCCGAATCCGTGCTGGAGATACTTAGCCAACCGGCATTGCCCATAGGCCTGCTCGCCGTGGGGGCTGGCATTCGTTTCGTGGCGCTGGGGGAGCAGAGCTGGCAATTATTGATTGCGGTACTGAACAAGCTCGCCGTGCTACCCGCCCTGATACTGGCCGGCTGCCTATTGTTCGAGACGCCGCGCGCGGTGGCGCTCATCGTACTATTGCTCACGGCGCTGCCCGCGCCACCTTCTGCCTATATACTGGCGCGGCAGTTGGGGGGCAACGAGAGCCTGATGGCGAACATCATTACTGTTCAAACCCTCGCCGCCTTCTTTGTTATCCCCGTGTGGATAGAGTTGGCCGATCGCTATCTCTGAGCCGCGCTAGCCCGAGTCTAGAACTGGTAGCTGAGATAGACCCGCAGTGAGCGCGGCTCGAACACGTGGTAGTGGCTGTCTTCTACAGGCTGTGCTTCGCCGAGCAGTTGTGACTCGTAGAAATACTCCACGTCATGGTCTGCTGAATCGAACAGGTTTAGGACATCGGCGGTAATCGATAGGTTTGGTGTGGGCGCGTAGCTCATACGTAGATTGACCAGTGTGCTGCCGTCTGCCTGTTCACCCCCGTCGAGGGCATAGTCTTCAAAGTGGCGAATGCGCAGAGCGGCCTCCAGATCCTCTCTCAGACTAAGGCTTACGCCGCCACTGAAGACATCGCTGAGGGCGCCGGGCACGGCATCGAAGCCGTCTACCTTGCGCGTGAATTTGGAATCTGCCCAGGAATACTCGAGGTCGAACGATACCGAGTCGTTGAATCGGTAGTAGCTGGTCAGCTCCACTCCCTTGCGCTCGCTGCCGACGCCGGTGTCTTCGGTGTTTCCGGCATCGCCTACGAAGAGTAGCTCGGAGTCGATATCGAGTTGCCAGACCGATATTGAGGCATTCAGTCGGTCAGTGATGAAGGTGCGCAAGCCGACCTCCGATCCTAGTGAGTCGACGAGCGGGTCTACGGGTGCGACTGACTCGCCAGTGAGCGGGTCGAACTGAATCGTAGTGCCGCGGGCATCGTTGCTGTGAAAGCCCTGCCCTATGCTGGCATAGACTTCGTAGTTGTCGCTTAGCGCGTAGATCAGGCTAAGCGAGGCCGTGGTGATGTCGTCCGATGCCTGACCGGAGTTGGCCGCTAGCGTTGCAGGGTCGCCAGCCTTTAGCGCGTCGACATCGAAGTCATAGTAGTCGTAACGTACGCCGAAGATTGAGCGAAAATTCGATGTCCAGTACAACTCGTTCTCGAAATAGAGAGCTATGCTTCCCTCATTCACGGCATCCATGCGAATCGGACCTAGCACGCTGCGACTGGCAGTGCTGCGTAGTCCCACTTCGTCGATGTCGTCGATGCGTAGCTGTGTTCCGAGAGTGTTTGTCGCAGGTATCGAGCCAAGCTGTGATTCCTGACGCCACTCCAGAGAGCCGCCGTAGATATTTCGTTCGTCCAACTGCTGAAACTGATCGCCGCTCGGTGTCGTGAAGTAGCTGAAATTGGAATACAGCTCCATGTCGTAGTGTATGCCGTACAGCGAGGCGCTCAGGGTGCCGGAATCGAGCGCGCGCTGCCAGTTCGCCGATAAGCTGTAGCGGGAAGACTCGCCCCCGACCGTGGGATCGATGGAATCGAATTCTGAGATAAGTCCGTTGTCTACTGCGCGCGAGGGAATCTGATCGGCCGAGTTCCAGCTATTGTCATAGCCCATGAACATCAGTTCCAGAGAATCGACGTTAGACTGCCAGCGCTGCTTAAGCCAGATATTGGTCTTGCCCACATCTTCGCTGATCGTCTGCCACGGCCCGTCGTATTTTTGATGTTCGAGGCCGTAGATGAATTCACCGCCATGATTCTCGACGGCCCCACTAAGTAGCAGGCGCGAGAAGTCGTATTCTCCCACGCCGATGGAGGCAGAGTGACCATCTAGGTGCTGGGCTGTGCTGATGAGCGAGGAGCCGGCGGCTGAGAAGTCGCCTGCGTCGGCGAAGTACGATCCCTTGCGAAACTGAATCTCTTCGATAAGTTCGGGGATGATGAAGTTGATGTCCGTGTAGCCCTGACCGTGGCCATGGCTGCGCATATTGACTGGCATGCCATCGACGGTGGTGGAGAAGTCCGTGCCATGATCGAGGTTGAAGCCTCGCAGGAAGAACTGATTGGCCTTGCCGCTGCCGCTGTGCTGCGTCGCTACCAGGCCGGGTACGGATTCGAGGATCTCCCCCGTGCGCAGCAGGGGCCTGCGCTGCAGTTCTTCATGGGATATGCGGCCTTCCGATGCTGAGGTAGCCGAGCTGATCAGGTTTATTTGACGGCCGATGACTTCAATCTCGTCGACTTCCTGAGCCGTTGCTGCGTGTGCGAAGGCGGCGACGCCGATAAGAACTACGTAGTGCTTACTGCTAGACACTTACTCTCTCCCTATTCATCACTGTCCCGAGTGCCCCGGCGATCCGGGGCAGGCGCCGCATTGTGTTAGATGCGCGAGATGAGCGCAATAATGGAATCGGAGTGGCACTTGCTAATCTTTTTAAATACAATGCCTTAGCTCGAAACCAGCGCCTCAGAAAGGCGCGCTAAAAACCGATTCACAATAGAAGTTAAGCCATGACCAGAACCAGGCGTTCACACACGACACTGCCCAATGCGCTAGGCGAGTTGGAGCTGTGCGTGATGGAAACCGTTTGGAAGAACCCAGGGCTGGACGCCAAGCAGGCGATGAGTGAGCTCGAGCCACAGCACCCGAGCAAGTTAAGCACCGTGCAATCGACCCTCGAGCGTCTCGTGCGCAAGCAATGCCTGTCGCGCACCAAGCGTGGCCATGCCTTCATCTATTTCCCAGAAGTTTCCCGCGGCGAGTTGCTCGGCAAGCTGATGCGCGATGTCATCGGTCTTTTACACGACGGCAGTACCGACACCATTCTCAGCAGCTTCGTCAATGTCGCCGACACGATCGATGACACGGCGCTCGATGATCTGCAGCGCCTGATCGACCGCAAGCGCAGGCAGAGAGAGGGCGGTCAGTGACGGATCTACTCCTCATCGCAGGCTCGTTCGCGAGCATAGGCCTCCTGCTGTGGTTCGTTAGCCTCTTCCTGTTGTTGCTGGTTTACCCACTGTTGAGTCGGCAGTTGGCGAAATGGCACCCCGCGACGGCGAGCCGCCTACTGCTCGTCTTACTCGCGATCCCCTTCTTGCTGAGTCTTAGCACAACGGTCTTATTATTCCTGCCCGTCGCCGAGGGCAGTCTGGTTAGCGCGCACTGCCACGACAGCTGTCAGGCCCACCTGCCGCTAATTGAATCCGTCTGGTTGGGCGGCGCGGGATTGCTGATCCTGTTCGTCCTCGCCTGCAATATCCTGAGCAAGCTGCTGTTCAATATGCGAACGGCCAAAAAGTTAATGGCACACCTCCTGTGTACTGGCAAGGACGCGGGCAAGTGGTACCAGCTCGCCGACGAGCAGCCCTTCGTGTTTACCCTAGGCTGGTGGCGAAATCGTATTTTCGTAACAGAGGGCTTGCTTGAGCAATGCGACGACAGGGATATTGCTATCGTACTGCAACACGAGCTGGCGCATGGACAGAGGCTGGACAACTTGCGCCTGTTGCTAGCGCGGACGCTACTGTCAATCCTGCCGCAGCGATTCACGCACAAGCTCTACGAGGACCTGCATCTATTCACGGAGTCGGCCTGCGATTTCGCGGCGGCAGAAGTCTATGGGGAGCTCGAGGTGGCCGAGACGCTGCTGCGCGTGCAGAGGCTATTGCCTAGTGAATTCAGATATGTCGACAGCCAGCTAGTCTCGGCCTTTACCGGAGCTGAGGTAGAGCAGCGGGTTCGCAATCTTGCTGCCGGGGCAGGGCAGTTTAACGAAATACAGTTCGGTCAGTCGATCTGCCTAATTGCCTTCGCGCTGCTGAGTTTTGTCCTGGTCGATCCGATGCATCACGGTATCGAATGGTTATTGCGACTACACTAGTTTATTCCCAGGCTGGCGTCGGAGTTCGCTATCGGCTCCACTAACAGCCCTGTTATGGCGCGCGGCAGCTGCGAGGCCAATAGCTGATCTCCCGCCTCGATCTCTTTTGAGCGTATCAACACCCTGAGTTCATCGTCTGCCGCGACATAGTCGCCGACCGTCTCATAGCGCACAGCCTGCAGGCGCTGTTCGTCGATGCGGTAAATAGTCTGGTTCTCATACAGTGCATACACCGGCATGGATAGCACGTCTTGCTCGACCGGCAGGTCTACCGTCATGCTGAGCACGCGGCCAATATCCAACACCTCGTCGCCACTGCTGCGGAAGAAGACGTCGATGCCGCTCTGGCCGTTCTTCACATCGCCGGAGAGTCTGTCGAGCACGAAATCCAGTGCGCGTCCATCGACCGTCGCGCTGGCGTGCACCGCGCGGGTGTTACGCATCGCCTGATTCAGCATATAGGCAACGTCCGAGGGCACCGACGCACGGATTTCGAGTCCGCTGTAGTCGGCAATCTCGATAAGCGTTGCTCCGGCCATCACGCGATCGCCCTTGGAAACATCGCTGACTATGACGCGGCCGCCGAAGGGCGCGCGAATCTGCGTCTGTTGTAGGTCTAGCTTAGCCCGCGCAAGGCGTGCGGCAGACTCGTCGACGGATGCCTGCTGCTGGGCGATCCTGTTCGGGTAGTCGGCAACCTGCGACAGGTGCTGCTGCAATACGATATTCGCCTGGCTGGCCTCCTGCCGCGCCTCGTCCAGTAGCGCATCGGAGATCATGCGCCTGTCATTAAGATCTACCGCGCGTCCCAGCTTGGACTGCGCGATATCGTTCAGTTCCTGATACTGACTCGTCAGGCTATTGGCGAGTTCGTATTCGGTTTTCACCGATGCCAGCACGGCGCCGTTGCGGTCGTGGTTGGCCTGCGCCACGTTCAAGGTGAGCTCGCCCTCCAGAGCATCGAGCTGTATCAATAGCTGACCTTCCTCGACCCTGTCGCCCTCGCGCACGAGGACCTCGCTCACCGGTGCGGAGATGTTGGTGTTGAGGCTGGCCACCTGCTTCGCCTCCACCCTGCCGAAGGTAAGCAGAGTCGGGGGCAGGTCCGAGGGCTCGGCGGTCATTACCGTGATCGGCCAGGCACGCTCGGTCTTCTCCAGCGGCTCAGCGCTGGGGCCCGTCGCGATCATGATGAAGCCGAGAAACAGCGACAGCACCAGCAATAGGAAACCGGTGAATTTCTTGCCGAGTTTTTTCAGCGGCTTGGTCATAAAATCGAAGCGTTGGGATCTCATGTCTAGGTCCATTTAGAGTGTAGTGGTTTGTCCGCTCTCGCTGCCATCTACGTTCGACTCGATGCGAGAGAAAGGTGAGAGCCGACGCAGCCCGAGTTTCGCATTCTCGATCATCACGATCAGCGCCGGTATGACTAGCAGCACCAAGAGCGTAGAGAAGGCCAAGCCAAAGCAGAGTGTTATGGCGATCGGCACGATGTACAGGGCGAGGCTAAAGGTCTCAAACATCAGCGGAGACAGGCCGGCTATGGTGGTTAGCGAGGTAAGAATCACCGCGCGGAAGCGCGCGAGCGAGGCCTCGTATATAGCCTCTTTATAGGGCTTGCCCTCGGCGAGTTCGCGCCTGAAGAAACTGACCAGAATAATGGAGTCGTTCACGACGATGCCGGTCAGTGAGAAGAAGGCGAGCAGGGACATAATGCCGAGGTCTGCGCCCATGATCCAGTGTCCGGCGATCGCGCCGGTCAAGCCCAGTGGGATGGCTGTCATAACGGCCAGCGGCCAGATATAGGAGGAGAACGACCAGGCGAGAATCAGGTAGATGAAGATCACGGTTAGCATGGCGCCGGTTTGCATGGTTTCCAGCAGCTCCTGATTCTGTCTTGATACGCCCCCAAGGTCAGAGGTTAGGTTGTATTGCTCCCGAATTTGGGTCAATGCGTTGTTCGTAATATGATCCAGCACCTGTTCGGTATTGTTCTGCAGGGAATCGACGCTAGCGCTGATGGCTACCGACATGAAGCCATTGTTGTGGTTGATCAGATCGATGCCGCTGCGATTCTCGACGTCGGCGATCAGCCCCATCGCGACGAGTTCCCCGCCCGGAGTCTGTATTGGGAACTGCTTGAGAGAGTGCAGGTTGTCGCGCTCGTCGTCGGGCAGCATCACCGAAACTTCCAGTTCGGAATCGTTCTGGTTGAAGATCTGCACGCGACCCCCGTTGTAGGCGGCGCGCAGCTGGCGACCCAGAGACTCGGTCGTGATGCCGAGTGACTTGCCGGCGGGGTTGATCGAATAGATGATCTGATCTCTGCCATAGGGTAGATCGTCATAGACATTCGAGACACCGGGATAGGCTGCCAATGCCTCCTGTAGTTCCTCGGATGCGAGCTTCAGAGTCGGTATGTCACGGCCTCGCAGAACGAGTGTTAGGTCCGGCTGGCCGCCGTTGGCTCCACCGCGAACCTCGAGATAGATCTCTTCCACCAGCGGCGAGGGCGGGATCGCCTCCTGCCATAGATTGACGAACTGCTGTGGAGGTATGCTGCGATCCTCCTCCCAGCCGTATTCGATGCGTATCGATGCATACTGATTACCGGTCTTGCGCTCCTGATTAAGGCGCGCGCTATTGGTCTTGGAGATATAGCCGTTGATGTTGGTGCCGCCGTTCTCGGCGTCTATGCGTTCGAGTTCGTTCTCCAGTGCCAGCATGAAGGCTCTACGCTCACTCTCGCTCGCCTGCGCGGCGAATTTTACGTTCGCCTCCAGCATCTCCAGGCTCATACCGGTAACCAGGTTCAGGCCCACGCGGCCACCGGCGATCAGGCTAATAGAGAGGATGACGCAGGCGAAGGCGGCGCACAGAGTCGTGCCTGGAGCCTGCAGCGATTTCTCCAGTACGGGTCGGTAGTACTTGTCGCGCATGCCGTAGAAGATCCTGTCGAAGTTCTGGCGAAACGCGCTTGGCTTATTGCGATCTATTTTTTCGAAGGCATGACGCAAGTGCCCCGGTAGCACGAGGAAGCACTCCACAAGAGATGCGATGATCACGCACAGCAATACCAGCGGCATGGTCGTGATGACGGCACCCATCTCACCACCGGAGAGTATTAGCGGCACGAAGGCGGCCAGCGTGGTAAGTGAGGATGTCAGCACCGGTAGCAGCATGCGCTTCGCGCCATTGGCCGCCGCATCCGCAGGCGACATGCCCTGCTCAAAAAGGGTAACGGAGTCCTCGCTAACTACGATGGCATCGTCCACTACGATGCCGAGTGCCATGATGAAGGTAATCAGGGCTACGATGTTAATACTGCCGCCGAAGACTCCATAGAACAGCAGCGTTGCAAACAGGAAGCTCACGGGGATGCCGACCATTACCCACCAGCCCACCTTGCCGTTGAGGAACAGGAACAAGGTGATGAGTACGAGAATTAGGCCGGATGTGCCGTTCTCGAAGATTACCCTCAGCTGTTCCTTCAATAGCAGCCAGGCCTCCTGGTACTTGTGAATCTCTACACCTCGCGGCAGGTTCGGCTCGACCTCCGCTATCCACTCATTGAGAATGCGAGCGGTGTCGATGGCGTCCGAGTTGGTGAGCCTAAATAACTCCATTTCTATAGCGACCTTGCCGTCGCGGAAGAGCTTCGGCTGTCCTACCTTCGGCCGCTTCTCTACCGTCGCGATGTCGGTGAGCCGCGCCAGTCTGCCGCCGGACTCGACTGCAATCTGCATCTGCTCGAACTCGGACACCTCGCGTTTCTGATCGAGGCTGCGCAGCTGCATTTCCGCCTGACCGCGACCTACGGTACCCGCCGGTGCATTGCTGCTGCGCTGACGTACTTCGCCTGCGATCTGATTGAGGTCGGTGCCCAGTTCCAATAATTTGCTGCTACTAACCTGAATGGCGATCTCTTCTTCGGGCATGCCGTCGAACTCGATGAGTTCGATGCCGCGCGAATACAGATCGTCTTCCATCTCACGTACCAGCGGAATCAATTCTTGCAGCGAGCCGTCGGAGCTAACTGAGATCACCGCGATGTTCTCGTAGTCGATCTGCTGCGAGATCTGAATGGGTTCCATGTCGGCGGGGAAGTTGCGCACCTGCGCCACGCGATTCTTCACGAAGTCGAGGTTTCGGCTGATATCGGATTCGTAATTAAACCAGGCGATGACCGTAGCGGAGCCGTTGCGGCTATAGGATTGATAGCGTTCCAGATCCGTCATGTTCGCGATCTGCTGCTCAACCGGCACGACGATTAGCTGCTCAATGTCCTCAGCGGAGGCGCCGGGCCAGGTCGCTTGAATCTCGATTACTGGTGGTTCGATGCTCGGGTCGAGCTGCGTGTTGATTCTGTCGGCCGCCCACAGGCCAGACAGGATCATCATGATCATGACCAGATTCGACGCCACCTTGTGATTGGTGAACAGGTTGATGATGTTATTCGATGCGCTCAAAATCGATTTTCTCTTGTTACTTTTTATAATTAGATGTCTGGGTAAGACGGTTCGGATGCACAATGGTTACATCCGATAATTTGTTCGTCTCTGCTATGGAATAAACACAATTCGTGCCAAAGATGTAAGTCATTGAAGCTAGTAAGGATAATTGGATGCGCGCTTTGGCTTGAAAGAGTGGGTTTGCTAAATAGTGTGGGATTTCACCAGTTGTAGATGGGGGTTGGGGAAGGAGGCAGGGAACGGCTAGGGGATAGCGTTCTGGAGTGACTAGCGCCCAGGGATGGAGCGCGGGAGGGCCAGGGATGGCCCATGGAACGGAAGAGCGCTATCCCCTAGCCGTTCCCTGCCGGGTTAGATGTAAAGAGTCGGGCTAGAAGGTCGGGCAGTTTGTGAGACGAAGACTGTCGTTGTATAGACTATAAACCTAGCAACACAATGCCTGCGAGAATGAGAGCGACGATGAGTATTCGCAGTGGGGAGAGTGATTCTTTTATGAAGACCATAGAGATTAGCACGGCGAACAGCACGCTGGTCTCACGCAGTACGGCCACCGGTGCGATGCGTTCCTGATTGAAGGCCCAGACGATGAGGGCGTAGGCGATGGTCGAGAGTATTGAGACCATCAGGCCGGGTTTCCAGACTACCTTGATGGTGGCGACTAGCACGCTTGTCGGTCTCTTGGTGTAGGCGACGATAGGTACGAGTATTCCATCGAGGAAGAACATCCATAGGATAAAGCTTAGGCTGTTGCCAGAGAGTCTCACGCCGGTGCCATCTATCAGCGAGTAGGTGGTTATGCAGAGCCCGGTTAGCAAGGAATAGAAGAGCGCGGGGCGCGACAGCTGCAAGATGCCAGCACTTCGTTCCAGTGCGAGGGCGAATATACCCAACACGATTAGCAGCATGCCCGCTATCTCGCCGGCGTCCATCGTCTCGCCGAGTAGCAGGAAGCCGAGAATCGCCGTGAGCAGCGGTGCGGAGCCACGGGACAGGGGATAGACCTGTGCGAAGTCGCCGAAGCCGTAGGCCCTGATCAGCACCAGCATATAGACGCTGTGCACGGCGGCGGAGAGAGCCAGGTAGGGCCAGCTCTCTGGCGCGGGCAGTGGCATGATGAACAGTAAGGGAATCACCAGCAAAGACGTCGAGCCAGTGGTAACTGCCATGATGACCAGACGGTCGCCGCTAACCTTGATCAGCGCGTTCCAGACTGCATGCAGCAGCGCGGCTAGCAGCACTGCGCTGAATATTAGCGGTGACATGAATGGGTACCAGAGGCGAGTCCGAATCGCCATATACTAAACGTTGATGCGATAGGCTTACCTGTCGTCATCTCCCTGTCGCGAGTCTAGGCCCCGTACATGGTCCTGCCGCCAACGACGGTTCTTACTATTTCGATATTCTTGATCGAATCAGGATCTACATCAGAGGGGCTGTCTGCCAGGATTACGAAGTCGGCGAGCTTGCCCACGGTGATGCTGCCCTTGATGTTCTCCTCGAACGAGGCATAGGCGCCGTTCATGGTGCAGATCTTCAGTGCCTGTTCCAGCGTGATGCGCTGATTCGGTCCCCATACGCGGCCATCGAAGTCCTTCCGAGTCACCATGCTCTGCAGAGCCATCAGCGGCTCATAGGGCCCAGGCGTATAGTCGGAGGCGGGTGCAACGGGGATGTCGTAGTCGAGGAAGGACTTGTGCGCAAACATCCACGCCATCTTCTCCTGTCCATAGTCCACCCACTTGTTGCCGTGGTAGTGCACATAGGTATAGAAGGGGGCAGGTATCACGCCCGCCGCCTTGATGCGTGCCAGAATGCTTGGATTCACGAGGGAGCAATGTTCGATGCGGTGACGGGCATCCGCACGAGGCCACAGCGACTGTACCCGCTCATAGGCATTGAGCACCATGTCGATTGTGACATCGCCATTGGCATGGATGCCGATCTGAAAGTCATTGCGGTGAGCGTTTTCCACCGCCTCGTGTATCTCCTGCTGCGACATCGTGAGTATGCCGTAGTCTTCGGGGCGGCCCACATAGGGCGTGCTCATGCGCATGGTGCGCTCCGAGGCGGAGCCATCCGCCGAGAACTTCACCGCGCCGATACGAAAGACTTCGTCGCCGAAACCGGTACGCACGCCCGCATTGACCAAGTCGTCGAACAGGGAGCTCTGGCCGCTGGGAAATAGATACATGCGAAAGCGCATGCCGCCTTCGGCGCGGGCATCCTGAAAGGCGATCATGTCGTTGCGTCCACCACCGGTCTGATGCACCGACGTGAGACCGGCCTTGGTCATCAGTTCGGATATGAGAGTAACGCCGTCACGGCGCTGTTCTCTGGTGGAGCCGGAAGGAATCATGCCGCGGAAGACATTACGCGCCTGTTCCGCGATCAGTCCGGTCAGCACGCCATTGGAGTCTCTGTAGAAGCGCCCGTCGTCGGGGTCTGGGGTCTCCGATGTGACGCCGGCGAGCGCCAGTGCCAGGCTGTTGTAGACCCCGGTGTGACCACCGCGGTGCCCCACAACCACAGGATGGTCCGGCACTACCTCATCGATATCGAAGCGATTGATCGGACGGCCCTCGGCCAACTTGGTGTCGTCGTACTTGAAGCCTCTTATCCATTGCCCAGCGGGCGTGATACTCGCGCGTTGCCTCAGTGCCTCTTGAATCTCGGCGATGGAGCGTAGGTCGACATTGACCTGCACGAGTTCGTTCACTCCTGCACTAGAGGCATGGGAGTGGGCATCGATGAACCCTGGCGTAACCGTCATGCCTTCGGCATCGACAATCTCGGTGCTAGCGCCAGCCAGGCTTCGAATGTCAGCGCTGGAGCCTACCGCCACGAAGCGGTCTCCCTTTACTGCGAAGGCCTCCGCGCTAGGCTGATTGCTATCTACCGTAAGCACGCGCGCGTTCAAAATGACATAGTCGGGGGCCGCAGACGAGAGCGGAGCGGGCTCTGCCGCGGCTAGGGCCGATTGCGTGGGGAGCCCGAGGCCGGCGGCGGCCAGTGCACTACTTGAACCAATAAATTTTCGTCGCGAGAATCGTCGGGGAGATGTTTGCTTAGCCATACGGGCCTCCGAGTAGAGAACGAAGTTAGGTCTAGCGTCAAACGGCGCGCTGAAGAATAGCCTTACTATAGACCGAGCGATGCGCAAGGGCAAAACCTGCCGGCCCGCGCGGCTCAAAGCAGCATTACACGGTACCGAAATAGTAGGCATCGGAGGGTGTAACTTACTGTGGCGGCGGGTATTATCTAGCTGTTCACAGAGGGAATCCAATGCTTGAGAAGTACTCGATGATAGTTATCTATTTCGGAATTCTGATATTCCTCGGGTATCTCGCGTCTAAGCGCGTCAGGAGCATGAGCGATTTCGTGATCGGCGGAAAGTCGCTCAGCTTCTGGGTTGCCGCCTTCTCTGCCCAGGCGACCGGCGAGTCGGCCTGGCTGTTACTCGGGCTGACTGGCATGGGCGCGATGCTCGGTTTCAGTACCTACTGGGTCGTGGTCGGCGAGCTGTTCGGCGTCGGTGTCGCCTGGTTCTTCATGGCTAACCGATTCAAACGACTCACCGACAAGTACGAGTCGATCACGGTAATCGACTACATGGGCAGCCGCTTCAAGTCGAAGACCAATGTGCTGCGGCTAGTCTCGTCTGTGTCGCTATCCGTCTTCGTGTTGATTTATATCTCGGCGCAGATCGATGCGACCGGCTCTGCCTTCGAGACCTTTCTCGAGTGGGACTATCACACCGGGGCCGTCGTAGGCTTTCTGGTGGTGGCGACATACTGCATCGCCGGCGGATTCCTGGCGGCAGCCTGGACCGATATGTTTCAGGGTGCGGTCATGCTTATCTGCCTCATGCTGTTGCCGGCGGTTGCCTACTTAACTCTTTCTAACAGTGGTTCTATCTATGATGGGCTCCATGCCATCGAGCCCGGGCTGGTTAACATATGGGGTGCCGGTGGCTTCACGCTGATGAATGCGGCCGTGGTCATCGGCATGATGCTGATCGGGCTCGGCTTCCTCGGCTCGCCGCAGGTATTCGCGCGACTCATCGCGATTCGCAGCGAAGACCAGATCAATCGCGGCAAGTGGGTGGCTATGCTGTTTACCCTGCTGGTGGATTTCTCCGCGGTGAGCGTAGGCGTACTTGGCCGCTATATATTTACATCCCAGGGTGTAGATCCCGAAACTGTGTTGGGTAATGGCGCCCAGAACGTGCTCTCTGAATTGGTCGAGTACACCTTCCCGCCGCTTCTGGTCGGCCTCTATGTCGCGGCGGTGCTATCGGCAATCATGTCCACCGTGTCTTCGCTGCTCGTCATGGCGGCGGGGTCCGTCACCCACGACCTCTACGCGAAGCTCATCAACCCGAGCCTGACCGACGGCCAGGCCGCACGTTTGTGCCGCCGCATCACAATTGTATTTGCCATACTTGCGCTGGGCCTCGCTATTACCGTCTCTATGTTGTCGCCCGATCGCACGATATTCTGGTTCGTGATATTCGGCTGGGCGGGTATCGCGGCAACGTTCTGCCCGATGATGCTGATGTCCTTGTTCTGGAGTCGCTACACCGAGCGCGCCGCCATCGCCTCCATGATTACCGGCTTCTCCATGACGATGATCTGCAAGTTCGTCATTCAGGATCTGGAATCCGTAGGCGCCTATTTCGTCGCACTGGAGACGATGCCGCCTTCGTTTCTTTCGGCCCTGATCGTCGGCTACGTCGTTACTATCCTCTGGCCCGATGATGAACTGGAAGCACAGTACAAGGCCGACCTCGAAGGCATAGGCCACGGCGCACAAGGCGCAGACTCGGCGCGGGTCGAGCCCGTCGTGAATAATTAGTATCGGATAAAGCAAGGGAGATTCCCGTGACTCTGAGTAGAGAACAGCTCGAAGCGCACTGGATGCCGTTCACCGGCAATAGACAGTTCAAAGACCAGCCGCGCATGATCGCGTCCGCCAAGGGCGCCTATTACTATGATAGCGAGGGCAGGGAGATATTCGATGGCCTCTCGGGTCTGTGGACCTGCGGGCTAGGGCACGGGCGCGATGAGATCACCCGCGCGGTAAGCGAACAGATTGCCAAGCTGGACTATTCCCCAGGCTTTCAGTACGGGCACGAACTCTCCTTCGAGCTCGCCAACAAAGTCGTCGAGCTGACCCCATCAGAACTGGACCATGTCTTCTTCACCGATTCTGGCTCGGAGACTATCGATACGGCCTTGAAGATGGCGCGCGGTTATTGGCGTAGCAAAGGGCAGCCCGGCAAGACGAAATTCATCGGCCGCATGAAGGGCTATCATGGCGTGAACTTCGGCGGCATCGGTGTCGGCGGTATTGGGTTTAATCGTAAGCTGTTCGGTCAGACCATCGAGGCAGACCACATCTGCGATACCCTGCTGGAGGAGAACAAGTTCAGCCGCGGCATGCCGCAGGCGGGGGCACACCTCGCCGATGAGTTAGAGGATCTGGTCTTGTTGCACGACGCCTCGAACATCGCGGCGGTCATCGTGGAGCCCCTGTCCGGCACTGCCGGCGTGTTGCCCCCGCCGGTCGGTTACCTGAACAGGCTGCGCGAGATCTGCGACCGGCACGATCTGCTACTCATCTTCGATGAGGTCATCACGGGCTTCGGCCGTATGGGCTCGCGCACCGGAGCAGAAGAGTTCGGCGTCACGCCAGACATCATGACGCTAGCCAAGCAGATCACGAATGGCGCCATACCGCTGGGTGCGGTGGTAGTGGGCTCCGAAATCTATGACAGTTTCATGGAGCAGGCTGGTCCGGAGTATATGGTCGAATTCCCCCACGGTTACACCTACTCCGCCCACCCGGTCGCCTGTGCGGCGGGCATCGCGGCGCTGGATGTGCTGATGGATGAGAAGCTGATCGACAATGTGCGCGCCATGGCACCCAAGTTCGAGGCGGCGCTGCACTCCTTAAAAGGTGCGCCCTATGTGACGGATATTCGCAACTACGGTCTGGCCGGTGGCATCTCGCTGGAACACTATCCCGGCGAGCCCCTGCGCCGACCCTTCGAGGTCGGATTGAAGTGTTTCGAGAAGGGCTTCTATGTGCGTTGGGGAGGTGACACGATCCAGTTAGCTCCGCAATTTATCGTCAACGAGAAGCAGATCGACGATCTGATTACTGCCGTCGGGGAGGCCCTGCATGAGTGCTGATAAGACGCTGCCGGATGTGGGGCACTATCTGGCTGGGCGCGAGCGGCCTGGAAGCGGAGAAACCCTGGACGTATTCGACCCGGCGATGGGTCAGGTAGCACGGCAGGTTGCCTGTGCCGGTGCGGCCGAGTTAGAAGAGGCGATCGTTACGGCGAGCTTCGCGTTCCCTGCTTGGCGCAACACGCCGCCGCAGAAGCGCGCGCAGATTCTGTTTCGCTTCAAGCAACTGCTGGAGGCGAACGCCGACGAGATCTGTAGTGCGATTTCCGCCGAACACGGCAAGGTTCTGGACGATGCGCGTGGCGAGCTCGGTCGCGGCATCGAGGTCGTCGAATACGCCTGTGGTATCTCCGAGCTGCTGAAGGGAGAGCATTCGAAGAATGCCGGGCCCGATATAGATAGTTGGTCGGAATTTCAGGCCCTAGGTATCGTCGCGGGCATTACGCCCTTCAATTTTCCCGCCATGGTTCCCATGTGGATGTTTCCGATGGCGATCGCCTGTGGCAATACCTTCATACTCAAGCCCTCGGAGCGCGATCCTAGCGCCGCTATGCTCATCGCGAAGCTGTTCACCGAGGCCGGCCTGCCCGATGGCGTGTTCAACGTGGTGAATGGCGACCGCCGCGTAGTGGAGATGATACTCGACGATCCGCGTATACAGGCCGTGAGCTTCGTCGGTTCCACGCCAATCGCGGAGTCCATCTACCAGCGAGCGAGTCACAATGGCAAGCGCGTGCAGGCACTGGGCGGCGCGAAGAACCATGCCGTCGTCATGCCGGATGCCGATCTCGACAATGCGGTGAATGCGCTAATGGGTGCGGCCTACGGTTCCTGCGGAGAGCGTTGCATGGCTATCTCCGTGGCGGTCTGCGTGGGTGAGGAGACGGCAGATAAGTTGGTCGCCCAGCTAGCGGAACGAGTGGGGTCGCTGAAGGTTGGCCCAGGATCGGATACAGGGAATGACATGGGCCCGCTTATTAGTGCCGAGGCACTCGAGCGTGTTAAGGCCTACATCGATCAGGGCCTGGATCAGGGCGCCGAGTTGGTGGTCGATGGCCGCGGGATTGAGGTCGAAGGCTGCGAAGAGGGCTTCTTCATCGGCGGCTGTCTGTTCGACGAGGTCTCCGAGTCTATGAGCATTCATAGCGATGAAATATTTGGCCCGGTGTTGTGTGTTATGCGCGTGCAGAGCCTGGATCAGGCGATGTCTATTATTAACCGACACGAGTATGGCAATGGTACCTGCATATTCACGCGCGATGGTGCGGCGGCACGGTACTTCTCAGATCATATACAGGTAGGCATGGTCGGCGTAAATGTCGCGTTGCCTGTACCAGTCGCGAGCCACAGCTTCGGCGGCTGGAAGCGGTCGCTGTTCGGGGACCTCAGCATCTATGGCCCAGACGCCATTCGATTCTATACCCGCAGGAAGACGATGACACAGAAGTGGCCCGTGCAGGGCGACAGCGAGAGTACGCGATTCTCTTTTCCCAGCAGTTAGTGCGTCGCTAGAACGAAGGCTTCGCTAGTCTACGGCCGCATTGCTAATCATGGCGGCGATCAGAGTGGGGATCTTGTTGATATCGTAGGGCTTGGTTACCACGCCAATATTCTCGGACTTGGATGCGGTGGCGACCAGGGCATCGGCTTTCGCGGAATATCCGGTCGCAAGCAAGATTAGCATGTGGGGCTTGAGTGCGAGGATTTCCTTCGCCATCTCGATGCCGCTGGTACCGCCGGGCATGATGACGTCGGTGAAGACAAGGTCGATATCCGGGTTCTGATTAAACTGTTCCAGGCCACTCTGGGCATCGACAGCCTCGATCACCTTGTAACCCGTGAACTGCAACATCTGCACGGCGACATCGCGAACTCCCGGTTCATCTTCGACTACTAGTACGGTGCCCGCTTTATTCGTTTCCATGGCAAAAACCTACATCCTCTCGATTGCTACTGCGTAGTCTCCCACGGGGTGACTAGTCAATGAATAGCGTTGGTAATTTGGAATGGCTCAAGTCTACCTCGACTGGCCGTCTATGTCTCGCTAATGTTGTGGGAACTTGGTGACAAATTTTGCCCTTCAAGAACGTAGCCAAAGCCAGACATTTCCTGTCTTTTGGAGGGTCGAGCGAGGTCATGGCGTTGCATTGGGATGGGAGTCACTCTGTGCTAATCTCCCAGAATAAAGCGGGAAGGCGAGGCTAGATGCTGCCGCAGAGAAAGCTGAGCAATAGACAAATGTAAGCAGGGGAGAGGTCATGAATAGCAAGACTCGATTCGCAGTACGGATAATAGTGCAGACAACGTTAGCCACAGCGCTGCTGGCAGCGGCGAAGACGGGATTGTCGCAAGACGCCGATGACCCTATCGCCGAGCTAGTGTCGCGGCTCGACCTTGAGCGCTACAAGACAACGCTGAAGGGGCTGACGCAATTCGGCGACAGGCGTCAGGGCACGAGCCGCAATCGCGCGGCGGTCGATTGGATCGAAGAGCAGCTAATCTCCTACGGCTGTAGCAATGTCGAGCGGCTTCACTATACCTTCACCACGGTTCCCCGCGGCTCCGGCGGTGGCAGGCGCACTACGGAAACTCCCGACCTCACCACGCCCACCGGCGGCCTGGTCGGTCGCAATGGCAGCGGCCCCGGTGGCAGTTCCATCTACGGTTATCGGGCACCGACCGGTGTGAACCGCGATCTCGAGGCGCAGCCGGACGAGAGGATCCGTCAGCTCAACGCCGAAGAGCCGGTCGACGGCCCGCGCTCCGAGGTGTACTGCACCAAGATTGGTACGACACGACCCGATGAGATGTACATCGTCAGCGCGCACATGGATGGGCATGGCGTGAACGAAGCCGTGAACGATGACGGTTCCGGCACCGCCCTTGTGATGGAACTCGCGCGCATCATGAGCGCGCCGGGCGTAGAGACCGAGCGCTCCATTCGTTTCGCGTTGTGGAACAACGAAGAGACCGGCCTCAATGGCTCGCGCGCCTACGTCGAACAGCGCAGCGACTTGCAGGGCATCGAGGAGCCAGCGGGTTCCGGCAACTATCCCGAGCCGACCTGGCTCGGCATGATTCAGCACGACATGATGCTCTGGGATCATGGGGCACCCCGCGCCGATGGCACGGTGAGCTGGGATCAGCGGCCGGAGGCCGACGTCAATATCGAGTTTCAGTCAGCCTCGGACTTGGCGGACGATTCGATGCGATTGGCCTTTGTGTTTAAGGCCGCGGCAGATGCCTACAACACCGACTACCCGGCCACCGTAGGGCCGCACATGACGAACACCGACTCCACGCCCTTCATGAATATCGTGCCATCGATCAGTCTCAGGGAGAACGAACGCGGCGCACACACCGGGGGTGGATGGAACCCTACCTGGCACACGCCACTCGACGTGTGGACAAACTTTACCGACGATGATTTCCGGCTCGGATTGAATGCCGCGCAGACCACGCTCGCCGCCGTGGCGCAGCTGGTCGGCACGACGCTGAGCGATTAGCCCTTAGGGTTTACCGACGAAGTCGATCTTGCCCAGTTCTACGCCATTGTGGCGCAGGATGTTGTAGCTAGTAGTGACGTGGAAATAGAGGTTAGGCAGTGCCCACATTGAGAGATACGTGGCACCCGTGAAATCGATCTCAATCGTGCCAGCCTGAAACTTGACGTGTTTATCCTCGGTCCCATCGATAGCCGCTACAGGCACCGACTCCAGGAATTCGATCGTCTTGGCGATGCGCTCCTGCAGCTCCTTGAAGCTCGCTTCATTATCTTCATGGCTTGGTGCCTCGACTCCGCTGATTCTCGCGGCGGCTCCCTTGCAAACATCACAGGCGATCTGCACCTGTCGCGAGAGCGGAAACATATCGGGGAATAGCCTGGCCGTAACAAGTATCGTGGGATCAATCTCATGTTCCGCCGCGTGATCTGCGCCCTTCTGCAGAATCGCAGAGAGGTTATTCAGCGAACGGACGAACGCTGGGATGGAACTGGAATGCATAGTTAGGGACATGTTTGACCTCTGAGCTGATTTTGGGGATTCGCGCAGGCAATGCGCGATTGAAAAGACAGGGGATTCTAACGTAGTCTAGGGATATGAGAAACGCCGATCGCTGTAATGAGTGGCAGCAATCGAAAAGCGGAGGATGAAAGTGTGACGACAGATGAGAAGCGAAGCAGCGCCGGCCGTCGGCGCAAAGAACGCAGAAAGCCCGCCGATCAGGCCACTAATTGGCTAGCGGAGGAGCGCCGCAAGACGGAACGCCGCGTTGGAGAGCGTCGTTCGAAGCCGTCCTAGATCGGAAGCGTTGGCAGCCTAAGGCTGCTTGGCGCTAACTGTCCTTTATTGAGGCCCCTGTTTCTGCGCTGAGCATTTCCTTGCTTTTGTGGGTGTAGTTGCTACATTGCCTTCATGCAGAAGTCCAGTGCCTCTCCCGCTAGTGCCTCGTCGGCTCGACCTCAGTCCAGCACCTCGTTGCTAGTTAAGGCGGCGGCCTTTCTAAAACCGTATACCAAACAGATTGCCGTGGCATCGATCGCGCTGGTGTTCACTGCGGCGCTTACTCTGGGGCTCGTGCAGTATGTGCGGATCATCGTCGATCGCGGCTTCGTCGAGGGTTCGACGGAGTCGCTGAATACGGCGATTATCGGTTTCCTGATCGTGGCTGTACTGCAGGCGATCGGAACCTTCGCGCGGTTCTATTGGGTGTCCTGGCTGGGGGAGCGAGTGACCGCAGACATACGCAAGGCTGTCTACTCCCATATCATCGATCTCCATCCCGGTTACTTCGAAGACAATCTGAGTGGCGAGATTCAGTCGCGCATCACTACCGATACCACGCTCATCCAATCTGTCATCGGCTCTTCGGCGTCGATCGCCTTACGCAATCTCCTGATGATGATTGGCGGCACTATCTTCCTATTTATTACCAACCCGAAACTCACCAGCGTAGTGATGATCTGCATCCCGCTCGTGATCGGCCCGATACTTTTCTTCGGCAGAAAGGTGCGACTGCTCTCGCGAGATAGCCAGGATGAGATTGCGAACGTCGGTGCCTATGTGGGCGAGAGCATCCAGCAGATTAAGACGGTGCAGGCCTACAATCATCAGGACCACGACGACAGGCTATTTGCCGGGCACGTAGAGACCGCCTTCAACGTCGCACTGCGCCGTATCATGATGCGTTCATTCCTCATTACGATTGTTATAACACTGGTGTTCGCTGCGCTTGCGGTCATGATCTGGGTTGGCGGTCAGGACGTGATTAACGGCACCATGTCGGCGGGTGAGCTGACCGCCTTCGTGGCCTATGCCGTGCTGGTAGCCTCCGCCGTCGGTGCCATCAGCCAGGTGATTAGCGAGCTACAGCGCGCGGCCGGTGCCATGGAGCACCTGATGGAATTGCTGGAGGCCGATAACGAGATCAAGGCCCCGGACAGTCCGCGCCAACTGAGCGGCGAGTTCAGGGGCTTGTTGACTCTGCAAGATGTCAGCTTCGCCTATGCATCGCGACCGGAGACCCCGGCGCTGGATGGCGTCTCGCTGGAGATACAACCCGGCGAGAGCGTTGCGCTGGTCGGCCCATCGGGGGCGGGCAAGTCTACCCTGTTCGATCTTGTGCTGCGCTTCTATGACCCGCAGTCGGGAGCGCTATCGCTCGATGGCATCGATATCCGCGAGCTCGATCCGCAGGAGTTGAGAAGCCATATCGCCATCGTGTCGCAGCAGCCTGCCATGTTTACCGGCAATGTCTGGGACAATATCCGCTACGGCAGGCCCGAGGCGAGCGATGCCGAGGTGCGTAGCGCCGCCGAGGCCGCCTACGCTAGCGAATTCATAGAGAAGCTACCCCAGGGCTACGACAGCTATCTAGGCGAGTCAGGCATTCGCCTGTCGGGTGGCCAGAAGCAGCGCATCGCGATTGCGCGAGCGATACTGAAAGACCCAGAGATACTATTGCTGGACGAGGCGACCAGCGCGCTGGATGCCGAGAGCGAACGCAAGGTGCAACTGGCGCTAACCGAGCTTATGGCTAATCGAACGTCGCTAATCATCGCGCACCGTTTAGCGACTGTTATGAATGTGAGCAGGATAGCGGTGCTCGACGCCGGGCGCCTGGTGGCTCAGGGCTCACACAGAGAGTTGCTGCTCTCGAGCGAGCTCTATGCCAATCTGGCGAGCCTGCAGTTCTCAGCCGATACTGGAGAAGCGGCTCCGTCGCAACAGGCCAAGGCTGGCTAGAATTCACCTTCCGAGAGAATCCGCCGTGGATCAGAAAGAGAGCATCGAAGCCGTTCGACACTGGGTAGAGTCCTTCGTAGTTGAGCTAAACCTCTGTCCCTTCGCGCAGCGCGAGTTGCAGGCCGAGCGTGTGCGCTTCTGTCTCAGCGAAGCCGACAGTAGCGAGGCACTGCTGGAGAGGCTGCTCGAGGAGCTCGAACTGCTCGAGAGTGATGCCGAGATCGAAACGACACTGCTCATTCATCCCCAGGTGTTGCAAGACTTTGACGACTACAATCAGTTCCTCGATCTGGTCGATGCACTTTTGGAACAGGAGGGCTATGCGGGGGTGTATCAGGTCGCCAGTTTTCATCCTGACTACCAGTTTGCAGATACCACAGCAGGTGACGCCCAGAACTACAGCAATCGCTCACCGTTTCCGCTGCTTCACCTACTGCGCGAGGCCAGCGTGGAACGAGCGGTGGCCAGCTATCCGGCTGTCGACGAGATCCCCGCGCGCAATATCGAGCGCCTGCGCCAGCTGGGCGTAGAGAGGCTGCAATCCATGCTGCGTGGCACCAGTTAACGCGGTATTCATTGGCCCGCTTGGCTGATATCGTTGGACATATTGGGCCGCCCTTTATTAGGATAAGCTCAACAATTCTGCCCCCGAAAGAATGAGGTGACATTATCAAAACTCTTCGCGAACAGAGCATCCGTGAACTACGCGTTGGCTCCACCGACTACAAATACTTCAGCCTGCAGGCGCTTAGCGAGGCGGGTCTGGACTCTATCGATTCACTACCCATCTCGGTCAAGATACTGCTCGAGAACCTGGTACGGCACTGCGATGAGGCGGCGATAACGACCAGTCATATCGAAAAGCTGGCGGACTGGCAGAACACACAGCACTCAAGCCAGGAGATCATGTTCCTGCCCGTGCGTGTGTTGATGCAGGACTTCACCGGCGTTCCGGCGGTCGTGGATCTGGCGGCTATGCGCGATGCAGTGGCCAGTGCAGGCAAGGATCCCTCGCTGATCAATCCGGTAAACCCCGTCGATCTGGTCATCGATCACTCCGTCATGGTAGACAAATTCGCCGTCGACTCGGCCTATCGCGACAACGTGAAGATCGAGATGGAACGCAACCGCGAGCGCTATCAGTTTCTGCGTTGGGGCCAGACGGCCTTCGATAATTTCCGCGTCGTGCCGCCGGGCACCGGCATCTGCCACCAGGTGAACCTGGAATATCTCGCAAAATCCGTGTGGCAGGACGAGATCGATGGCGAGCTATACGCCTTCCCCGATACCCTCGTTGGAACCGATAGCCACACCACCATGATCAATGGCCTGGCCGTACTCGGCTGGGGTGTGGGCGGCATCGAGGCCGAGGCGGCGATGCTGGGGCAGCCGCTGTCGATGAATATTCCGCAGGTAGTGGGTTTCAAGCTGGAGGGTGATCTGGCCGAGGGCATCACGGCGACCGACCTGGTGCTGACCATAACAGAAATGCTTAGGGCTCACGGAGTCGTGGGCAAGTTCGTCGAGTTCTACGGCGCCGGCCTGGGCAATCTCAGTCTGGCAGACCGTGCCACCATCGCGAATATGACGCCGGAGTATGGTGCCACCTGTAGTTTCTTCGCAGTAGATGAGAAGACGCTGGACTACCTGGCGCTCACCGGCAGGGAGGAGCAGACGATCGAGCTGGTCGAGGCCTATAGCAAGGCGCAGGGTCTGTGGCGGCGCGACGACGAGAGTGTCAACTACAGCAGCTCGCTCAGCCTGAACATGGACGACGTGGTGCCCTGCCTCTCGGGTCCCAAGCGGCCACAGGACAGGGTGCCGGTCACCGAACTGTCGCAGCGCTTCCAAGAGGCCTTCGATATTGCCGAAGCCAAATCCCATGCCGTAGAAGGGGAAGACTATGAGCTAGAGGAGGGTGCGGTCGTCATCGCCGCGATCACCTCTTGTACGAACACATCCAATCCCGACGTCATGATGGCCGCGGGCCTGATGGCGAAGAAGGCACTGGAGAAAGGGCTGCAACGCAAGCCCTGGGTGAAGACCTCGCTAGCGCCCGGCTCAAAAGTAGTCTCGGAATATCTGGCGCAGGCAGGCCTGCAGGATCCGCTGGATGAATTAGGCTTCAACTTGGTCGGCTACGGCTGCACAACCTGCATCGGCAATTCCGGGCCGCTTCCACCGGCGATCGACGCGGCGATCGAGGACGGCAATCTAACGGTGTGCTCCGTGTTGTCCGGCAATAGAAACTTCGAGGGGCGCATTCATCAACGGGTTAAGGCGAACTGGCTCGCCTCGCCACCACTGGTCGTAGCCTATGCGCTTGCAGGCAGTGTCAACGTGGACATCAGCACGGAACCACTCGGCGAAAATGCCGAGGGTGAGGCGATCTATCTGAAAGACATCTGGCCCAGCAACGCGGAGATCGATGAGGCTGTTAAGCTGGTGCGCCGGCAGATGTTCGATGCGGGTTACAGCGAGGTGTTCGATGGCGACGAAGAATGGAATAGCCTGCCCATCGTGCCGGACAAGACCTATAGCTGGCAGGAAGACTCAACCTATATACGCAATCCGCCATTCTTCGACCCGGCGATTACGGATGCCAAGGGCGATATACTATCCGCAAACATATTAGCGGTGTTAGGCGATTCGGTAACCACAGACCATATCTCCCCGGCAGGTTCGATTGCCGAGGACAGCCCGGCGGGCGACTACCTGAAGGAGCACGGCATCGAGCGTCAACACTTTAACTCCTACGGTTCGCGGCGCGGCAATCACGAGGTGATGATGCGTGGCACCTTCGCCAATATTCGTATCAAGAATGAGATGCTCGCCGGCATAGAGGGTGGCTATACCCATATGGCAGGTCAGTCCAAGGCGCTGCCGATCTATGAGGCAGCCATGGAATACGACAAGAACAAGACGCCGCTCGTCGTCGTCGCCGGCAAGGAATATGGCACAGGCTCCAGCCGCGATTGGGCGGCCAAGGGCACCCGCCTGCTCGGCGTGCGCGCCGTAATCGCCGAGAGCTTCGAGCGCATCCACCGCTCGAATCTCGCTGGCATGGGCGTGCTGCCCCTACAGTTCGAAGAAGGCGACGATCGCAAGTCTCTCAAACTCAGCGGCAATGAAGAGATCAGCCTTACCGGACTCGAAAACATCAAGGCCGGCATGAAGGTGAAGATGGAAATAAAATACGAAGACCAATCCAGCAAGACCTGTGAGCTACTCTGCAGGCTGGACACCGAGCTTGAGGTGAAGTACTTCAACAGCGGTGGCATCATGCCTTATGTGGTGAACAAGCTGGTCGATGCCTAGGCGGTTTTCCATTCAAGCGCTGAATTACACAGAGGGGCAGACATGGCGACAAGAATAACGAGACTTTGGCTTACGCTGTGTCTAGCTGGCCTCGTGGCCTGTTCGGTGGAAGAGACCGAAGAAGTAGCGAGCGACGTGGCTCCGGCGGAGGAGGCTACAGTTGCCGAACCGCCGACTCCAATAACCATCGGCCATATCGACAGCCTGGAATCGGAGATTCTAGGCGAGACTCGTGAGTTGTGGATCTACGTGCCCGAATCGTCGAAGCGGCCGGGCAATAGCAATCTTTCGTATCCGGTGGTGTACCTGCTCGACGGCAATGGGCACTTTCATTCGGTGTCGGGGATGATTCGTCAGCTGAGCTCAGTCAACGGTAACACCGCAGTGCCGGAGATGATCGTGGTTGGCATACCGAATACCGATCGCATGCGCGACCTCACCCCGACCCCTACCGAGGGCACGAGTGGCGGTGGCAGGGCGTTTCTCAGTTTTATCGAGGGCGAGGTGATTCCCCATATCGAGGCGAACTATCCGGCGACGAACTACCGCAGCTTTATCGGTCACTCCCTCGGTGGCCTCACCGTGATCGATGCCCTGTTCGAAATGCCCGAGGTCTTTCAGAACTACGTGGCTATCGATCCGAGTCTGTGGTGGGACGAGCAGGTGTTACTAAAGCAGTCCGAGGCGAAGCTGAGCGAGTTGGACCTCAGTGGCAAGTCTCTATTCGTCGCGGTCGCGAATACCCTGGGCGGTCGCCTGACTTATGACGAGGTGCGACAGGACGACGACGCAAGAACCACGCATATTCGATCCATACTCGAGTTCGCGCGCCTGGCGGAGGCGCCCTCGGGCAATGGCCTCTCCTTCGATTGGGAATACTACATTGATGACAGCCACGGCAGTGTGCCGCTGATTGCCGAGTACGATGGATTTCGTTTTCTGTTCGACTGGCATTCGCGAGTCGGGCTGACCAATGCCATCTCTGGCGCTGAGTCGCTGAGCGCGGAGCAGGCGCTCGCGCTGGTCGATAGCCATTTCGACAATGTCTCCTCCCATTTAGGCTACCGCGTGCTGCCGCCGGAACGCTTCATCGCAACCGGTGCGCGTGGCATGCTCGCCGACGAACGCTTCGAGGTGGCGCTGGCCTTCCTCAACCTTAACCTACAAAACTATCCGCAGAGCGCCGCTGCACACGAGGCGCTGGGTGACTATTATATCGAGCACGGCAGCGCGGATGACGCGCTACTGCATCTCGGCCACGCCGTCGAGCTAGGGGCGGGTGAGGAAGTCCAGGAAAAGATCACCGCACTGCTGGCAGAAGACTAGCCATGCAAGCAGATACTAGGCACGCATCATGAGCCTGTCACTACTACCGGACGAAGAGACTCGACGCGGCTATCAGCCGCTGGCTGCGAGGCTGCGTCCATTGAATCTTACTGAGTTCGTTGGGCAGGATCATCTCCTCGGCCCGGGCAAGTCGATCTTCGAGGCGATTCAGCACAAGCAGCCACACTCCATGATTCTGTGGGGGCCGCCGGGCGTAGGCAAGACGACGCTGGCGAGAATAATCGCCTCCACCTGTGACTACCACTTCGAATCCCTGTCAGCAGTGCTCGATGGCGTGAAGGAGATTCGCGAAACCATAGAACGCGCGAAATACCATCAGGCCGGCGGCAGCAATCAGACCCTGCTCTTCGTCGATGAGGTGCATCGTTTTAACAAGGCACAGCAGGATGCCTTCCTGCCCCATATCGAGAACGGCACCGTGCTGTTCATCGGTGCTACCACCGAGAATCCTTCCTTCGAGCTAAACAACGCCTTGCTCTCCCGCGCACGGGTCTACCTGCTCAAGCCCCTAACAGAGAACGACTTGCTCGGCGTGATCGAGCACGCCCTGACGGATGAGGAGCGCGGGCTGGCGGCGCTGAAGCTTCAGCTTAGCGATGTGCAGAAGCAGATGCTGGCTCGCGCCGGCGACGGCGATGCCCGCCGCGCGCTGAATTACCTCGAAGTGCTCAGCGACATGGCCGAGATGGACAACGGTAAGCGAGTTATCGCAGACAGCCATGTGCAGCAGGTGCTGGAAGAGGGCAGCCGCCGCTTCGACAAGGGCGGCGATAGTTTCTACGAGCAGATATCGGCGCTGCACAAGTCGGTGCGCGGCTCGGCACCCGATGCCGCCCTGTATTGGCTGGCAAGAATGCTGGACGGCGGGTGCGACCCGATCTATCTCGCTCGCCGTATGGTGCGCATGGCCTCGGAAGACATCGGCCTGGCCGACCCCCGCGCGCTCCCCCTAACACTCAGTTGTTGGGATACCTATCAGAGACTGGGTAGTCCCGAGGGCGACCTCGCGCTCGCCCAGGCGGCGGTGTATCTGGCCAGCGCCCCGAAGAGCAACGCGGTCTATGCAGCCTTCAACGCGGCGAAGGATTCAGTAGCTAGTAATGGTAGTCTCGAGGTGCCCCTGCATCTACGCAATGCCAGCACCTCGCTGACGAAGTCGATGGGCTATGGCGAGGAGTACCGATACGCCCATGACGAGGAGGGCGGATTCGCCGCCGGCGAGAATTATTTTCCGCCGGAGATGAAGGGCGCGCAGTTCTATCATCCAGTGAACGCCGGCCTGGAGACGCGAATCAAAGAGAAGCTAGAGGCCTACCGCAAGATAAACGAGCAGGCGAAGAACAAGCGCTATGACTAGCTGCGACTCGATAGCTGCGCAATTGACAGTGCCATAGCCACTGGTTATGGTGAGTGACCTAGCCGAAACGGATTCGACATGAATTCTCCATCCCTGCGACTTCTTAGCGTTCCCCTCTTTGCACTACTGTTGGTCAGTTGTTCGAACAGTGGCTTCGTAGCGCAACCGGGTCCTCCACCGTTTCGCAGTGCCACCATAGACCAGGACGTGATGGGAAAGTGGTCCCGTAGCTGCGCGCTGTGCCATATCAGCGGCGAGGCAGGTGCGCCCGTTGTGGGCGACACGGCAGAATGGCGGCGCCGCCTGCAGCAGGGCGAGGATGCCGTGCTGGCGAATGTAGTAGAGGGTTTTAACTCCATGCCACCCTTGGGTTACTGCATGGCCTGCGAGCTTTCCGATTTCCGGGCGATGATCGTCTACATGGCGGGGCTGAATCAATGAAGCCGCTATCGCGCCGCGCATTTCTCGCCTCCAGCGTCAGGGCCGCCCTTTTCGGCGCCTACGCCGCGGGGGGTTCGGCGTTCGCACAGTCTACCGCCTGGCGGAACTGGTCTGGCGGTCAGAGCTGTCAGCCGGCCGGGCGCTACGACATCGCCAGCGAGGGCGAACTTACCAGTCTGCTGCGTAACACGCTGGGCCCAATCCGCCCCGTGGGCTCCGGCCATTCCTTCAGTCCGTTGGTTCCTACCGATGGCCATCTAGTCGTCATCGATCAGCTCAGCGGCATACTGGACTCCGATAGCGAGGCGAAGCAGGTCACCGTCGGTGCCGGCACGCGACTCGGCGATCTCGGTGCACCGCTACATGAACTCGGCCAGGGTATGATCAACTTGCCAGACATCGACAGGCAGACCGTGGCCGGCGCCATCGCAACCGGCACCCACGGCACCGGCGTAACCTTGCCGGCGCTGTCTGCCTACGTGAATTCGCTGCGGCTGGTGACGCCTAACGGCGGTGTTATGGATATCGACGGCAGCGATCAGGATCTCTTACACGCCGCGCGCGTGAACGTAGGCGCACTCGGCATCGTGACACAGGTGACGCTGCAGAATCGTGAGGCCTACAAACTTAGAAAGCGCGAGTGGGCCGCGCCTACCGAAGACATACTCGCCAACTTCGACGAGCTGGCGGCGAGTCACCGGCATTTCGAGATCTTCCCGCTGGTGTATTCCGACTATTCATTGGTGTTGCAGATTGACGAGACCGATGAGCCCATCGGTGAGGTAGAGCTCGAGGCGGAGCCCAGCGACGATGCATCCATCGCCGAGTCACTGGGCCTTAGCGAGAACCCCACGCCCGCCGAGCGGCGTCGGCAGTCCAATGCGACGGCGGCGCGCATACAGCCCACCGAGAGCGTGGACCTGTCCTACAAAGTGCTTTCGAACATACGCAATAGCCGCTTCAATGAGATGGAATATTCGGTGCCGGCGGAGGTTGGAGCGGAGTGTCTGAGAGAGATTCTGCGTACGATCTACGACGAGGCGATCGACGTGAACTTCGTGTTGGAGTACCGCTATGTGAGTGCCGACGACGACTGGCTCAGCATGTCCTACGGCGAGCATCCCCACGCGACCATATCTATCCACAGGGCGGCGAGCGCGGACTATCGGCCCTACTTCGACAGGATAGAGCCCATCTTCTGGAAGTACGGCGGTCGTCCGCACTGGGGGAAGGTGCATAGCCTCACGCACCGTGAGCTGGTTGATCTGTACCCGCGGTTCCGGGATTTCATGGAGCTGCGCCGCGAGCTAGACCCACAGGGCAGGATGCTCAACGAGCATCTGCGCGCGCTGTTTGATGCCTAGAAAGCTTAACGCCTGAAATACCTAGAAAGGTAGTTAGGTCGACATACCCCTGGCCGAGATCGGCCAAACCGCCTCCACTACATCGCCGCGTATGGCATACATCTGATCGTAGAGATTCACCACCGGGTCGCAGTGCGAGACGATCACCTCGAGTTTGTCGCCGACCTTGTAGTTGCGCGAAGGGTCGTCGCCGTAGAGGATGGTGCCGAACTCGTCGGAACCGGAACGGTAAGTCATGCCGGACTCGCCCTTCACGATCGGCCAGGGCTGATTGATCGTGCAGGCCTTGGCGCCCGCGTCGGAGGTGGCGCGCCCCTCGTACTGATCGTTTAGCACGGTGGTCATGATGGTGAGGGAGGTGCCGAAGTCGGAGTAGACCTCTGCGTCTTCTTCACCGCCGATAGAAATATACTGGGCATCCATAAACACATAGCTGCCCACCTGCACATCCGTCATGCCTACCGTGTCGTGATCGATGTTATAGGTGCCGGTGCCGCCGCCGCTGAAGATCTCCGTGTTGAGCCCCGAGGCGTTCATCAGATTAAAGGTGTCGGTGGCCTGCACCATGCGCTCCAGCGTCTGTGCCTTGCGCGTCTCGAAGCCGACGACGTGTTGCGCCGCCGCGTCGTAGCACAGCATTCCGCGAAGGTTTAGGCCGGGCAGCTGATCGACGAGCTGCGCGAGTTGCAGCGCGGGCTGGCCGAACGGCGTGCCCGTGCGCCGGATGCCCGGGTCAACATCGACTACCACGTCGGCGACGATGCCCTTCGCTACCGCCGCCTCGGACAGCATGCGGGCGTTAGCCTGGGAGTCGGTGGCCTGGATAAAGCCTGGGCACTGCGCGCGCAGATTCATCGCGCGATTGATCTTGGTCGGCGTGACATTGCCAGTGGTGTTGAGAATCTGGTCGATGCCATTGAGGTACATCGCCTCGGCCTCGCTCACCTTGGCGGTACAGATGCCGACCGAGTCGCGATCCATCTGCATCTGGGCGATAGTCGGGCACTTATGGGTCTTCGCATGGGGGCGGCTGGCGATGCCATTCGTGCGCATGGTCGTCGCCATCTTGTCGAGGTTGGCCTCCAGGATATCGAGATCCACACACAGCGCCGGCGTATCCAGCTCCCACTTGGAAACATTCACCGACATCTGGCCGTCGGCGTAGAACTCGCGCATCTCGGCGGCCGTATAGCCCCGCGCGAAGGTGGGAATGCCCATGGCGGCGGCGCCGCTTGCCTGCAGGAATCGACGTCTTGAGATGGCATTGTTCTTCATGAGAGAGCCTCTTGTTTTCGAAATTCGTCAGTGAGTCTCGATATTACTCGAATCGAGTCCGATACTCTAAACAGACTATCCTAAAAGGTCCCGCCGTGCAGTAGTAGTAGCTGTGTATGTTCCCGCTTTAAACGCTGACTCGATGCTTGGAAGCGGCATAAAGACTGTCATTTTTCATCCGCCCTCTTTACCATGTCTTTTCTAATCTAGGGTTTGTGGAGGAGCAGACAATGCGTGGAATAGCCGCCCTTATAGCGTTGCTGGCCTTCGCCAACCAAGCCGTCGCGCAGGATGCCCCTGACGACGAGGCCACCGTTACTTATCCCGCCGATTTCTTCGCGCAATACAATCCCGTGTCGGTGAACGACATGCTGAATGTTATTCCGGGTATCAGCCTCGCACTGGAGAGCAACGAGGTGCGCTCCTTCAATGGTGCAGACCGCGGACTCGGCGCCAGCGAGCAGATACTGATCAACGGCAAGCGCATGGCGGGCAAGGCCAACGAGGCCAGCAGCCAACTCAATAGAATCTCCGCCGATCAGGTGCAGTACATCGAGATCATTCGCGGCACCTCCGGCGATCTCGATGTGCGCAATACCGGCCAGCTGGTCAATATCGTTTTACTGGAGTCTCAGTCCAGTTCCAGTTACGCAACCGAGCTCGGCATGACCCACTTCCACGATGGCACGGTGGAGCCACTTGGCACATTCTCGTTCAGTGGACAGAACGGCCGCCTCGACTATCTGATGAGCGCGCAGGTCGCCACCAACTTCGAGGCGTTGGAGAGCTATGAAATCAGCGTGTTGCCCCCGGGGCTGGAGCTGAACGACGTGCGCGAGATCCAACAGGATCGAGACCAGACTTCCTACACGCTCAATTCCAATATCGCCTATCAGATATCGCCGACCAGTCGTATCGCCTTCAATGGCCTCTACCGGCAGAACGACCCACCTACGGATCTGACAAGAACCATCACCGACTTCCGCCAGACGCCGCCGATAATTCGGGTAGAGCGCGAGGAGCTGCCAGCCACCTCGGACAACTGGGAGTTCGGCGGCGACTACGAATACAATTTCGATGGAGGAGGCAAGTACAAGATCCTCTTTATCGTGAACGAGGACAATAACGCGGTGACGCGGGAACGCTACCTCTCCGACGGACTGGGCGGGCCCGAATCGAAGACGCTGTTTCTGGATACCAGCAGCCGCGAGCGCGAGCGCATCGTGCGCACTTCCTATACCTGGGACCCGTTCGAGGGGCAGAACCTGGAGCTAGGCATAGAACGCGCGCAGACCATTCTGGATTCCTCGTTGAAGATCGGTCTGCCCATACCCGGCACACCCTCTGCCGACCACGGTGGCCTTACCGCCATCCCGCAGCCGAATGCGGCGGCGACCGTAGAGGAGATTCGCTACGAGGGCTTCGCCATTCACAACTGGCAGATCAATCAGCGCATGTCACTGGAGAGCAGTCTATTCTATGAAGACTCTGAGATCTCGCAGTCTGGCGACGTAAGCAGGAGTCGCACCTTCGACTTCCTCAAGCCCAAGGTGGACTTCAGGTTCAATATGAGCAGCAGCTTTCAGCTACGACTGTCTGCCCAGCTCGATGTCTCGCAGCTGCAGTTTTCAGATTTCACGGCCTCGGCGAATCTGCGCGATGAGACGCAGGACACCGTCGCCGGCAACCCCGAGTTGGAACAGGAGCAAGTGTGGCGCTACAACGCGAACCTGGACTACCGCCTGCCCAACGATGGCGGCGTGCTTAACTCCAATTTGTTCTACTACGACGTGCGCAACTCCATCGACCGCATCGATATCTCCACTAGCCCCACCAATCTCGCCAGCACCAACGGCAACGTTGGCGACGGCGAGGTATTTGGCCTGAATCTAAACGCCAGTATCCGTCTGGGCTTCCTAAACCTGCCACAGGCGGTGGTGACGGCTGGGCTACTGGTGCAGGATTCCTCGATCTATGCGCCGTTAATCGGCAAGAAGCGCAAGGTCGTGCCATTCGACCGCGGCAATGTACGCTTCGGCTTTCGTCACGACATCCCCTCGCGGAACTTCAACTACGGCTTGAACTACCGCGACGGTATCGATGGCAATCGACCATTTTATGACATCAACAACGTTATCTTCATCGGCTCCAGCAGCAACCTGAGCCTATTCGCCGAGAAGTCCAACGTGGGTGCCTTCACCTTCCGCTTCGAGGCAGACAATCTAATGGACTTTGAAAACTGCCGCGAACGTCGGCGCTTCAATGGCTATCTGCGCGATGGCGATCTGCGTGAGATCGAGCGCTACTGCACAACCAATGGCATGCGCTTCACCTTCAAGGTGCGCGCCACCTTCTAACATCTAAAGGGGACGGAGGGATTAAAAATTAATCCCTCCGTCCCCTTTAAATGCAGTATGCCAGCAGTGACTTTTTGCTCGGACCCCATTTCTATGGCAGCATCTGGCCTATGCCGATGACCCTGCTCGCACAATTCACCTATTTCCTGCTGATTGTATTGCTATACGGTTCGCCGATAACGCTGGTCGTGCTCTATCTTGGCTGGCGCAGGAAGCAGCTAGCCAAGGCCGCTTTCGGACTGCTCACCGTCAACTTGATCGCGGCTGGCTTGGCGGTAGCTGGCGTTCACTTAAGCGCGCGGCAGGATGCCGTGAACTATCAGGCAGGTCTTGATTCGATCGAAGCCTATGTGGGCGATCCGGCGCGCCTTTCTGTAGTCCAGGGCCGCTTCGTCGGCACGGAGACCCACGGCGGCTACGACTACCGCTACTATCAGTTTCCCGCCCTGGATGGCTCGGCCAGAGAGCTGGAGATGGTGGTGCCGCCGGATGGTATCAATGCCGCTGCCTATATCCGTCACGGTGCCCAGTCGAAACCCGGTATCGACAGTGCGCGCCTCATAGTCTGGCCGCGGCACATCGGCATGAACCCCTCGCTGCAGCCGGAGGCCTTCTTCGCCGAGCATGTAGAGGGCGAGGTTGCGCACAGCTTTGGTCAGCATACTTTGATCGCGGCACTTAGGCCCAGGGATTCGGTGATCGTCTACCCACCGCAGCCAGAAGCCGAGACCTGGCTGTGGCGCAGGGCGGTGCTGGAGCTCTAGGCAAGCATATCTCTCGATGTAGGTTTGGAGTAAGCTGCCGGAGTGCGTTTGAAAGGCATCTTTGAAATGGGGGCAGGGCAATGGGTATTGCGGCAGGCTACGAAACGACTGTGTTGGTAATCGGCTTGATGGGCTTGCTGCAGTTCGTGCAGCTACTGGTCGCCGACGTGACCGCGATCAAACAGGGCAAGACGCCGGGCTATCCCACCACGCCAGATCACCGCAGCTTTCTGTTTCGATCGGAACGCGCATTCATGAACACCAATGAGAGCGTGGCGATCTTTATCCTGTTTGCCGGCTTCGCCATCCTGTCTTCGGCCAATCCCTATTGGCTCAACTTCCTCGCGACGAGCTTCGGCCTGGCCAGACTGCTGCACATGCTGTTCTACTATCTGGGTGTAAAGCTGGCCCGCAGTGCCGTGTTCGTGATCAGCCTGATCTCGCTGGCGGGAATGTTCGCGGTGGGTCTGCGGCAGTGGATCTAGCGAAAAGCAATCACAATTTGTCCCCGAGAACTAAGGAACTACTATGTTAATGAATGCGAACCCCGCTACATTAAGCGAGGCTATAGCAAGCGAACCCCTATGGCTGCAAGCTTGGGTGATGCTCTTGGTTTTAGCAAATCTTGCTGCAGTTCCCTTCGCGTTAACAAAACAGGCGGGAGCATGGCGGTTTCGCAAAGAGTGCCTGGCAATCATTGCGTCATTCCTGTTAGCCGCAGTTCTGATGGAGATGCTCTTTAGCAGTTTCGGCTATGTGCGCCTGCTGGGATTAGCGCACCTGATCGCGTGGACACCGGCCTATATTTACGTTCTCTTACGGCGTAAAGAACTAGGTATAAGCACGGCTTTTGGCAAGTACATACATTTCTACCTGTTAATAGCTGGACTATCTCTGGTAATCGATTTCGTCGATGTAGTGCGATTTGTGTTGGGCGATGGCCAACTCTAACTATCGTTGGGGATGATGCAAGCCCACTAGTCAGCCTCGCTGAAAACCTGAAGCAGCATCGGCGCGACGTCGGCGCTCGCTATGCCCGCATAGGCAGACAACGGCTCCGAGCAGGCACTCAGTGCGAGTGAGGCTGGAGAGGGGTAGATGGCGAAGGGGGCGGCCTTGTTCAGCACATCCATGCCGAGGATATTGTGCTTGGCACCGGGTATCACAGCTACCTCCAGTGGGCCTACATTGCAGGACTCGCCTAGCACGAGTTGCTCCACCGTATAGACATCGACGGCGTTCGTGCGACCGTCGGCCAGTCTCACCGCAATGCGTCTACTCGGCTTTCTGCGTGTGAACTCGGCGAGGGATTTGAATGTGCGCTCGGTGAGTATCACCATGCCCGCGCCGGTGTCGACCAGAAAATCGAGCTCAAGCTTGCCTTCCAGGGCGCCGGCTATGTGGTAGCTGCCTGAATTCTGCTGACTGATTGGAATCTTAAATTCGAAGTCGTCCGCGCTCGCACCATGGCAGAGCGCGAAGGCGGCGAGACTCAGAATTGTAGTAATCAGTGAACGCATGGCAATCGATTCGTTGGGTTTTGCTTAAATAGATTGCAATAAGCGCGCCAGCCCTGCAGGCCAGTAAATACACGGGTCTCTCCATTTCAGCCCTGAAAAACCGCACCAAAATAGAGCATAATATGCCTCTAAATAGGGCGTCGAATTGGCAAATGCCCCATTCTGCGGCGCTCTAGATAAACCGTTGTGATAATAAAATCTTATCGCCGATAATGTATTTGAGCATAACGGTTGATCACTAAACTTTAGTACTATGCTCTCAACCTACAGACATGGACAGTAAAAAGGAGTGAGAAATCTGATGCGTAAACTACAATTATTCGCCATTGGCTTGGCAGTTCTTACTAGCGGCTCGGTAGTCTCCGCACAAGAATGCACAGAAAATTGTGTAAGCACCTGGGTCACCGACTTCAGCGGCAAGCCGCCCTTCAAGCGCACACTGGTTCAGATGCCGGTTGTAGAGGTTGCCGAAGTGGAGGTCGTTGAATCCGAGCCCGTCTTTGTCGAAGTGAAGACAGTAGACTTCAAGGGCAAGCCACCGTTTAAGCGCAGAGTAGAGACGCTAGAGCAGGTTGAGGTGCTAGAAGTGGAAGTTGTTTCCGAGGATGATTCCGAAGAGACACGCCGAGGCCCGAAGAAGACTACAGGCAATTCAATTTTCAAGCGCCACTAAGATCCATATCCCCAATTGTTCGACGCTTAGAGGGCGGGGCGGAAAGCCACAAGGCATTCCGGCTCAGGCCCTCTTTTTTATGGGTGAGTGTCAGGGATAAAGGCGACGGAGGTATGTATTTTTTCTCTCCGTCCCCTTTAATTTTCCGTCCTCTTCAATTTGTCGAACAGATGCGGCGTATAGCCTCTGCCGGCAGGGCGAGCTGCTCTAGCAAATAGTCGACCAGCGACTCCGGATAGTCTTGCTGCACTAGCGCCTCCTTCATGCAGGCCAGCCATTGATCCCGCTCCGCCTCGGTCACCTTGAGGTGCGCATGCGCCTTAGGAATATTGATGGGCCCATAGCGTTCGTTATAACGCACCGGCCCACCCATCCATTGGCACAGGAAACGCGCCAACTTATCGCGGGAGATCTCGCTATTGCGCGGATGCCAGCTACGTAGTGTCGCGTAGTCCGCATTCGCTTCCATGATGTCGTAGAAGCAATCGACTAGCTGCCGTATGCCCGCTTCCTGATCGGCAGCCTGGAAAGTTGCGTCGCCTTTGCCGTAGGCGTGTATCACTGTCTGCTCTGCCTTCTTACTAGCTACTTCGGTTCTTCAGTCAGCCAGCTGTTGAATCGCGCCACCATGCAGTCAGCTATGCGGACGATGTCGCCACCGGCGGCAACCGTGCAGGCTTCGAAGTCTGCAGTGGCGATCTCCAGCGTGTAGCGATTCGCCAGCTGGAAGTTGCAGGCGTGGATATTTACATACTCGGCACTCTGCCAGGTCCGACTACAGTGGTCGTTGATCAGGGCGCCGGCCATGGAGAGCGTGTAGTCTTCGGCCTGCGGCTCGGCGGCAACGGAAGTCTGTGTGGCCAGTAGGGCGACTAGTAGTAGTGCGGGTGTTTTGCTCATTACTTCGGGGCTCTTGGATTCTTGATGACTAGGGAGAGTAACCCAATTCGCTTGCCATCCGGTAGTGGGATTCGGCGCGCGTCTCGCGGCCAATATACTCGTATACCTGCGCGAGATTGAAGTGGTAGTTGGCCTTACTGGCGTCCAACTCGATGGCTCGCTCGAACGCGGCGATCGCCTCATTCATTGTTGCGCGATCGCGGGTGTAGGCCAAGCCCAGCTTGTAGTGCGTCTCGGGATTTGCGGGTCGCAGCCGTATGGCATTCAGATAGCTTTCGATGGCCAGCTCCGGCTCGCCGCTGCGATCGTACACCACACCGAGGTTCTCATGCACTAGCGCTCTCGTGCCATCGAGTGCGACTACGCCGCGGTACATCTGTGCTGCCGATTCTAAGTCATCCTCTTCGAAGTAGATGTCGCCAAGATACTGATGGGCGCGGACGTGGTTCTCATCCACTGATAAGACATTCAGGAATTCCTGCTTCGCCTGCTCTGGATAGCCATTGTCTCGGAGGAGCACAGCGGAATTGAATAGACAGTATACGCGTACAGATGCGCTGCTGAGGTCCTCCGGGCAGTTGGGCAGATCGACTAGAGGTTCTGGTGAAGGCGCGGCTACAGTGTTTGAAGATATGGGGGCATCGACTGCGCTACAGGCAGCCAGCATCAGGAATAGGGCGATGAACCGAAAGCGGTAGACTGCATGAACGGCGCCGTGGGGTCTGTGCATGGGATGTTCCTGTAGATAGGCAATCCTTAGGGTAGGGAGAGCATACCCGCTTGAAGGGCCGGAGTAAAAATGCCGTACTGACTTTTTTACTCTAGCCCCCATCGCGGACTTGGTCAATTCGGCACACGTGCCATAGGGGGTAATCTAGAGGCTGCGCTCTATAAACCAGAACAGTCCAATGTTTGCGATCAATAATCCGGACAGTGTCGCACCGAAGCGCCGAACGTAGTGCTGCGACGCAATGAGCACCAACACAGGAACCGACAACACGACAATTAAAAGTTGACCTAACTCTACTCCTATATTGAAGCCCAGTAGGCTAATCAGGAATTGCTCAGTGGATAGGTTCAAGTCCGCCAGGACATTCGCAAATCCGAAACCATGAATTAGCCCAAACAGGAACGCGAATTGCCAGTGACGCCTGCCAAATAGTGGGTAGATGATGTTTACGCCGCTAACAACGACAGACAGTGCAATGCTTGCCTCGACGAGCCGGCTGGGGAGAGAGACCAATTCGAGGCTGGCCAGCACCAGGGTTATCGAGTGGGCTACGGTAAACGCCGTTACCAGCCTGAGCACCTCGATGCCGAGATCCAGCCAGCGCGATTTATGGTCTGCGGCATTGTTTCTCTTGTACAGCACCACGCCAAGCAGCATGGCGATAAGAAACAGTATGTGGTCTATGCCGATCCAGATATGCCACACGCCTTCTCCAATAAAATTCAATAGAGTGCCCGCAAAGGAATTGCCAGCTGCATCGAGCGTTAGTGCGGTGCTATTCGGGTTGAGTACATAAGTCGAACTTACCTTATCAAAGGTGACGGCAACAAAGCCTCGGTGAGAATTGTCGAGATCAAACATGGGTGAATACCCAAGTTTGAAGTCTCCGCTATCCGCCTCACAGGTCCCGATGAATGACATGGCTAGATACGGCGCATAGCCCAATTGCGCAACCCCGTAGTCCTGCACTTCAAGCGCACAGCGCCTATCTGCCCTGTCTATCTCAACATGATTCAACACAAAACGACGGATAGCATCCCATCCCCGCTTGGTTTCGCCCCAGGAGACTTGTGAGTCGCCGTCGCTGTCCAGGCCCACGGCGACCTCCAAGTCGGTAAACGCGAGTTGTAGCGTGCCGGTCAACTTGGTGCCGTCGATAACGAGATCGAGATAACTGTCGTTTAGACTGTGAGCGAATCCTTTCGTAGGGAGAGTGAGGATAAGCCAGAGTAGTAGAGGTAGAACTTTAGAGGCTGCAATAACCCAGTAGTTCACTCTTGCACGTTCTGCTAGAAGCTCGGTGAATGCTCTCATTCAGACAATCCCTGCTGAGCGATTAACTCATCGACGCGGTAGTCCTGTTGGCCTGTGCTACGGTACCAAAGCAGCAGCTGGTCCAGACTATCCCAGCGCTCGGCCGCCACGGCCGACCGCGCCAGCATCCAGCTGTCGCTGGGTTCCTTCTGAATCTGCCAGTTTCGCAGCGCTTCACGATGTGCGCGATCGAAGTCATGGGCTATTGTCAGGTAGTAGCGCGCCAATAGCTTGCTTGGCCGTTCTTCGCCACGGCCTTCCATGATGGAAATGGTGTTACGAATCTCTGGCAACAGGCCAGTCGCTTCCTCTTGATTGTCGGAGAGTAGAAGTGCTTGTAGATAGACAAGCTGCAACTCAAATTTATTGGCATTTCCGCTCTCGCTCACCAATAACGATGCCGCGTCGACGGCGCGATCGCGCTCCAGCAACCAATCGGCATAATTGACTAGCACGTAGTCGTTAGAAGGGCTTAGTCGAAAAGCCGTAGTGTAGTAAAGCTCCGCACGGTCGTGCTCTCCGAGTCGATGAGCGAGACCGGCAGCGGTAATATTGAGCTCAAGTGCTTCGCCTCTGGAAAGCGCCTTAGAATTCAGTAATGAATCCACATGAGTCAGAGCGGGCAGGGCAGCGCCCGATACGCCATCAAGCTGTGCCTGACAGTTATGGGCAGACATCCTGTGGCCATAGCTTGCCAGCGCCTCGCAGAGGCTTTGCACTAATCGATAATCGCCTATAACCAAGTGAATCTGCGACTTCATCTGCAGTGCAAACTGATTGCCTGGGTCAATAGACAGAAGTTGGTCAAGTTCGGCTGCGGCCTGATCGAACGCATGATTGTGTTGTAGTACGTCTGCCTTGATAAGGCGGAGCATTGGAGGAGGCTCGGTATGTGTGGGCCAGGATTGAAGGAGCGCTAGCGTATGCCCATAGGCCCGCGCGCTGTTGGTGTTAGAGGCGAGACGATAGGAGTCGATAATTTGCCGCATCTGATGTGGCTGTTCGCGGAGAGTAGGGCCGGTAGTTTCATTGGCCAATTCGCGCACGCTTGCGGCTAACGCCACTACGTCCGCCGGCAATTCCGCGATGATCTCATCGTCGCTATCAGGTTTGTAGAATTCTGAGGTGGCATGGGCCTGGGGTATATAACCTGTCATCAGTGCCAGCACGGCAGTGACCGCCAGCACATAACGCGGATAAATTGATAACCAATAATGACTAAAAATTTGTGAATCTCCCAATGTGTTCGAATACGTTCCTGTTGCTGATTGGCGACGTCCTTGTCGCCAGTGTTCAGCAGTTCCTGGATGAGGACAGAAGATTATTCTGTGCTGTCACCGGGAATTGGATCATTCAAGTAGGGAAATACTGTCTTAAAATCCAATGAGCTAACTGTAGTCTGGTCTGTAAATGGGGCGGCGTTATTCGGCGCCTCACTTGCATCCGGATTCAGCGCTCCCATCATTACGCGCAAAGCGATGTCTACAACGTCATCGCCAGGGCGACGGCCATTCGGAAATCCAGCCGTGTCGCCTGCAAGTACGCCCATGTTCAGTTGATCTGGCGCTGCTACTGGCTGCACGTCGGTGTTGATTCGCAACATAGCGGATCCGCCGAATGTGCCATTGGCCACATTCTCCGGGAGGTTTAGACCCTCGACGCCACCGATCGCGGCGGCCAGGTCCAGTCGCGGGAAATTCGTAGGTGCAACGGCGCCCGCGTCAGAGAACAACAGCTCAAGCAGAAACGGAAGGCTTGGATTGGCTACGTAATCCGCGAATTGTGCGTCGTTCCAGGGTTCACTTTGATTGAACTTGTCCTTGTCTGGAAGGCCAATGACCAGCTCATTAATCAAGGGAAATCCTAGCCTCGAGACCTGCAAGGGCTCCATGCCTTCGAAATCCATACTGGCTGTGGTCCAGGCGCCTATGACATTGTCTTCTTCGACCAGACAGGAGATAGGCACTTCCAGAGCGAGCGTGGTTACATTCGAATCACCAATTTGATTGGGAAACGCATCAACGGGGCCGAGTGGGTTCAAATTCACTAGATCGAATACTGGGCCTAGGTTCACAGCAAACCCTTCCTTGCGTTGGCCTACGAATACGCGGCCATCGCTGCTGCAGCCTGGAATATTGATGCCACGAATATGAGAGTCGGCGTACGCGGGATAGTTAGGAATAGACTTGGTGCCGATGTAGTCTATCGGCTTGCGGAAAATGCTAGAGCCGCTCATCGCATCGGTAACAGCCATTGCTGTACCATCGCGTCGGTCGCCGCTGACATGGGTGACTGTGAATTCCTGTCTGGAGTTCACGTTGGCAGTGTCGGCCGCATCGGGGCCAACGCCGCCGGCGATTACCAGTGGTATGGCAACATCCTCCAAGCCTACGGGCACGGTTACCCCAGCGAGCAGTGTATTGAAATCGAATCTAAAAGTTATGTCTTCCTGCGAGTCCCCGTCATTATCGATATGGATCTCGTAGAAAGCATTGTCGTCTAGATCGAAATAGTTCGGACCACCGTAGGGATCCTGTAGTGGATAGTAGTTCGCTAGAATCGTGATGGTGTCTTCTTTGCCCGCCTCGTAGCTGCGGAACATATAGAGGTCGGTGGCATCAAGTCGCGGCAGGCCGGCGATCATCGGAGCCTCCCGATGGCTGGAGGCGAGGGCGGCGGCACCGGTAGCGATCGCAGATGCCACGAGCATGCCGTGGGTTATTCGTTTGAGTGTCGGGCGTGTGTACATAGACTAGCTCCAGTTACTTTATGTGTTTGGGTTGCGAATAAGTGTCTGCTGAGTCATTGTTGGCGCTTAGAATCGGCAGAACTGCTAAGTAATTCGGATGGGAGCGATAAGCAGATTGCTACGCGGTGGATGTTTTTGTGACGCAGTTCACATAATGGGCTAATCCGCACATGAGGGCGGCAACGTATATAGATTCATGTAATTCGATAGATTGCGGCAGAAGTAGGGGTGGTGCCTGAGGCACTACTTAAGCCGATAGAAATGACAGTCATGCCACTAAAGGTCTAAATGGAAACAGCGCGAAAAGTCGATCAATCACAATCAGACATAACAGGACAATCACCGATTGTCCCCGTCATCGACGAAGACAATACCGATCTCTTGCTATCCGTGGCTAACAATGGGAATCGCTGCGCATTTGAGAAGCTATTTGTTCGCTTTGCGAAGCGAATCTATGGGCTCGCGCTTAAGATTAGTCACAATGAACAGCTTGCTAAGGATCTGGTGCAAGACGTCATGTTGTATGTCTGGCAACATGCGAACCTGTTCAACTCGGATCGGGGTAGTGCGAAGAGCTGGATATTTACGCTTACCCGCAATAAATGTATTGATGCCATACGCCGTGGCAAGCGGCAAGCAGTGGTCTTAAGCGCAGAAAATATATGGCCCGATCACCTGCAAGACAGTGAGATTCCAGGCATGCGTAGGCGAGAGGAAGCCACCGCAGCAACAGAGATTGATGTTTCAACCATCCTTCGGTTAAGTACTGCATTGCCGATACGGCAGCGTGAGGCAATTCGATTAACCTATGAGAGCGACTATACTCACAAAGAATCGGCTCGAATTCTGAAGATCCCGCTGGGGACTTTCAAGTCGAGGCTTCGGCTAGGTATGATTAGGCTCAAAGAAATGGTACAAGATTCCAATGACTAATCAGGTTTCGCATCACCCAGACCCTGCTCTCCTTCAAGAATTTTACGAGGGAACCTTGGCTATAGGCTTTAACTTGATTATCTCTGCCCACGTAGACGACTGCGATATATGTCGGAAGCGCCTGGCGAAGCTAGCCGAATCGACTTGTAACGACTGGTATGACGAACATCCGTCGGCCAATCTAGATGATAGTGAATTCGCCGATATTCTCAGCGATATAGTCGGCCAGGCGGTGCCTGGCTCCGAAGTCACGCCCCAAGCAACATCTGCGTCCGAAGGCCCATTAGAGACTGTTCAGTTAAAGGATCGTGCTGTTAGGATGCCGCACGTACTGCGCCAGTTCGCCACCACTGAAATCCGTTGGAAGGAAATCGCCAGAGGCATACACCAGTCGCTATTGGATGTTGATCCGACTACAAAGTGTGAAATCATTTTCATGGAGCCGGGCGCTCAGGTGCCGCGGCACACTCACTTGGGGCAGGAATTCATGCTTGTGTTGGATGGCGTAATAAGCGATGAAAAGGCTAGCTATGGATCGGCCGATTTCGTGATTAGCGATCAGAATGTTCATCATCGACAACAAACTGAAGAAGGCTGTGTCTGCCTTTTCGTGACAAATGCGCCACTCGAGTTTACTGAAGGGCTGGCGCGATTGCTAAACCCGATAAATCGGGCGAAATTTTGGTGGGCAAGCAGGAATAGCCCACGGGCAGCATAGCTGCTTTAAGATTTGTGAAGTTTTCTAGTGTCTTTGGGTGCGCTGCGTTGGAGCCATTGCTTGTGCGACACCTCTTTCCACACACATATCATCAGACTAGACGGGTCCAAATAGTATGAGTCATGAAGAAGAAGTAGCCTACGCAATCGCCTCCTGGCAGCGATTCGACTCTCAGGTCAGTGACGACCTGGCACGCGCTGTAATCAGCGCATTTATACTGGTGGCCGTCGCCGATGGCGACCTGGCGCAATCGGAGATCGACAAGTTCATCGTGATGATAGAAGAACAGGAAGACATGGTAGGCTCCATCGGCATCGATCGAGTCCGCTTGCTGTTTCGCGACATCGGTTCCGCCATCATGAGCGACCCGGTGGCGGGGCGGGAACACGCTCTCGAGCTGATCGCGGCGGTAAAAACGAATCCGGACTACTGCGAGCTGGTGCGCTCTGCCGCCGAGATCGCGGTGCTGGCAGATAGTCGTGAGCTGGCCTCTGAGCAGTCGGCAATGCAGGTGATCTGTGATGCGATGGGCACTGAGGTTAGGTTGAAGGGATAGATGGCGAAGGCCAAATCACTTTGATTGCAGAATTCTTGGGCAATTGAAGAATAGTTAACTACTCCGACCCCCTTTTTAATAGCATGTTTCGCTGCCGGGCCAGGCAATCCCACGTGGTCCATTTCGAGCATTTCCTCAATTAAATCAGTTGCTTTATAGATTGCTAGATATGCTGAATTTCTAGCATAACGCAATTTCTATGATGATGAGCGACAGTGGCTGTTAAGTCTAAGCAGAAATCGCTGCACAATTCGATTTCTTGTGTAGTAGACTGATCTGTCACGTGCTGGGGTGGGAGACTGAGCCCCTGCGAGCAATTCTATCTGATCGCGCTAACGGTCTGTCTAGGGGATATCTCATAGTGATAAAGCAAACTTCGCATTTCCGCATCTGCCTACAATTCTGTCTGTTATTCGTAGGGCTTCTGCTAGTTTCTAAGCCTGTCAAAGCTGCTGATATTTTATACCTACACATAGAAACGCGTGGGGTGAATGCCAATCTGAGCGATAACTATCTTCTTGCAGATTATCTTCGAGAGCTTGTCTACTTTTCCCCGCATTTCAGCGGTACTGGATCTACTTTTACCGAGGGGGTGATCAGTAATGATTGTGAGAATTTTCATGGAGTTTCTGAGATAGGTCGCTGCTTTCCAATCGATTTGGATCAGTTTGATCAGATTTGGGTCTCAGATCTGTCTAGTGGCATTGATGAATTAGCGCAGCACATGGAGGGGTACCGCCAAGTGGCTCGTTGGTTTAACAACAGGGGCCGTGACAATTTAATAATGGATGGCCGAATCCAGTCTTCGAGCGAGAGTTGGATACTCCGCCGACGCTCTCCCGAAGCAGCAATGGGTTTCGAGAGGAACTGGATAGGGAATTACGCTATCGAACTCGATTCCCGTGGTGGCGGTCTGCTTCTTGGAACCGATCACAGTGCCTTTTCTTTTAACGGTATCAATAGAATTGCTAATCAAATCGGCGTTGGTGAATTTAGTTCCGTCTACTTTGAGTCTCCGTATCAATCTGTCGTTGATCCCTCTTCGCCATTGTACTTAGACACTCTTGACCCTTGTGAAACACTGACTGCACAGGTATGCATAAACGATAACAGTTCAACAGGTACGGTACCGATAGGCGCACAGCCAAATGGAATGGTACTTTTTCCGGCTGCCTACCATGTAAGGGGTAACTCTGCAGACTTCAATGCTCCATCTATCTCCTCTAGTTTTTCGCAAGTCGATAGAGATGGCGACGGCGTGCCAGACGATGACGATGCCTTCCCAGATGACCCGACTGAATCTGCAGACAGCGACGGCGATGGTGTGGGTGACAACAGCGATGTATTCCCCGACGATGAAACCGAGTGGGCAGACACCGACGGAGATGGCGTTGGCAATAACGGCGACGCCTTTCCGACAAACCCCACCGAATGGGCTGATAGCGACGGTGACGGAGTGGGTGATAATAGCGATGATTTCCCCGATGATGCCTCTGAAACCACGGATACAGATGGCGATGGCGTCGGCGACAACGCGGATGTTTTTCCGAGCGACCCTGCTGAATCGGTAGATACCGATGGTGACGGTGTGGGTGATAACGGCGACGCCTTCCCCAATGACGCCTCAGAATCGGCGGATACTGATGGTGATGGCGTCGGTAATAATGCTGATGCCTTCCCGAACGATCCTGCCGAGTCGGTAGATTCTGACGGCGACGGTGTGGGTGAT
>Ga0055584_100000205_pt1 | contig 55809 bp, 51 predicted proteins | sample OSDHelmetaG_FD_58716 | JGI IMG/M metagenome (GOLD analysis project Ga0055584, IMG submission 58716) | Pelagic marine sediment microbial communities from the LTER site Helgoland, North Sea, for post-phytoplankton bloom and carbon turnover... | ecosystem: Environmental > Aquatic > Marine >... | reverse complement strand
TTTTTTTTAATTAATCGAACAGTGAGGAAACAGACTGCGATTCCGCAATCCGGCGGAGGGCCTCACCCAATAGCGGCGCAATCGAAAGCTGGCGGATATTGCTCGCAAGGCGCACCGCTTCAGTGGCCATAATACTGTCGGTAATTACCATTTCTTCAAGCGGAGAAGCAGCCACCCGAGCCACCGCACCACCAGATAAAACACCGTGGGTCACATAGGCACTAACAGACTTAGCACCAGCCTCTTTCAAAGCAACCGCCGCATTACAAAGTGTTCCGGCGGAATCGACAATATCGTCGACCATGATGCAGCGTTGCCCCTCCACATCACCGATGATGTTCATAACCTCGGAGACGCCCGCTCTTTCACGACGCTTGTCGATGATGGCTAGATCCGCATCCACGCGCCGCGCGATTGCCCGCGCACGAACGACGCCACCCACATCGGGCGATACCACAGTGACGTCGCCGTTTTTCTTGAACGTTTCCTCAATATCCTTGCCGAACACCGGTGCCGCATAAAGATTATCCGTGGGGACATCGAAAAAACCCTGGATTTGTCCAGCGTGTAAATCGAGCGTCAGTACGCGATGCGCGCCTGCCGTGGTAATCAAATTCGCCACAAGTTTCGCTGATATCGGTGTCCTGGGACCTGTTTTGCGATCTTGTCGGGCGTAGCCGTAATAAGGGATGACCGCGGTGATCCGATTGGCCGACCCTCTATGCAACGCGTCGAGACAAACCAACAATTCCATCAAATTGTCGTTTGTCGGGTAACTCGTCGATTGAATGACGTAAACATCCTCGCCGCGCACATTCTCCAGAATTTCCACAAACACTTCCATATCCGAAAACCGTCGCACGGCAGCTTGCGTCAAAGGAATGTTGAGATAGGCGGAAATGGCTTCGGCGAGGGGGCGATTGCTGTTGCAGCTAAGAATTTTCATTCAATCCGCTCCACCGGCGAAAACAAATTGCAGGCCCCTAAAAACTTTTAGAAAGTCCAAAATTTTAGCGGCTCGCAACGTTATGGACGGTAAAAAATTAGTGTTGAGGCTCTATAACAAGCGATAACAAATCTGTAAACGTCATTGCATATTCACGGTTTCTCGTTGATGCGAGTACGTTCCAAATCCTCTAAAAATCGCTCTCCACGGGCTTTTTTCAAATTGCGCCGTGGTGCAAATATTTGCGTGTTCTCAAGACGCAATAACAACGCATCGACAGACTCGGCCGCAGAAGGCTTCGAGTCCTTCCGATCCTGGGCGCGATCAGTAGCCCGCATCCGTGCGCGCGACGCTTCCGGCACACCGTCATCCGGCAATGCAGCCAACGTGTCACGGACACTGCCCCGCATCGCGAGTGCGATATCATATGCAAGACTGCCCCAAGGCTGTGACAATCTACCTTTCGGTATCTTGTTCGACTGGCGCATACGTCGAACCACCGAACCGGCCTTGTCCTTGAACTCCCAAACAATCGTGACACGATCATGCGCAGCAGTATCCGGATCAACCTTGATTTGGGCGCCCAAACTCAAATTCGCCTCGGAAAGCGTGTCTTTGACGGTCACACCGGCCTGACGAAGAACCGACCGAATAGCGATGGGCAATACCGTGCCGCCATCCCCCGGCGCGCCGTCGACCGCGCGCACCACCACCGAATTAGGCAATTTCGCCGGCGCTGTATGGTTCGGGTTAGATCGAAACAGCGTCGCAATTTCGGAAACCGAACGCAAAGCAACGCGTTGCAACACCGCTTCACTGCCCTTTTCCCAATTTCGCGCGCGCACACGGTGCCGCGTCGTCCTGACACCAATTTCCTTACCGTTTTTGTCGCTCAGACGCCAATCGATGACTAAATGGCGCCGTTTGCCGGTTGCAGGCCCGAGCTTTGCCTTGCCGGTCAAAAGATGTCCATGACGATGCGCGCGGCTGGTGCTGGCCGGTATGTCCGCTTTGTGAAAATTCTCAACCAATTTCTCGGCCAACGGCATCGTAAGATCATCGGGAACGCCCTCAATACGCCCAACCACCACACCTTCAACATCCTCCAGCTGATGAAAAGCATTGCTCAGCGGCTTATGGTCCGGCTTAAAAGCGCGCGGCAACGGTCCACAGGCGCCGGTTGCCAAACCGAGCGCAACTAAACCAAACAGGACAAGCCTATAGAAACGCACAGCAGGCCACCGTTCCGATCAAACACAAGACAATCAGTTGTATCAGGTAAGGCATCGCTTAAGCTTCAATCATGATCGCAGATAACAATCGGCCATAGTCTTTTTCACCCTTCAAAGTCCCACGCCGATAACTGAAAAAGCCATCCTCTTCGGCGCACGTGTCGTGTCCAAGTTGGCCAACAGAGGCTAATCTCTCCGCCGCAAGATATTTACCGATATAGCCCGGCAAATCGAAATAAAAATGACCGTCTCGAGACGAAGAGGTAAAAAATAGACGGTTCTGGGAATCCTGCTCCAGAAAAGGGTCCGGAAACGCTGCGCCTACTTCGTAGGAATTTGGGCCAATCGCAGGCCCAACCGCGGCAGAAATGGACCGACGATGAGCACCTATCTCGATCATCGCCTCAATTGTTGCCTGCAAGATACCCCCGACGGCGCCACGCCATCCCGCGTGGGCAGCTCCGATGATTCTAGTTTCGAGATCGCAAAACAACACCGGCGCGCAATCTGCCGTGAGAATTCCTAGCGCTATCCCCGGGCAATCTGTCACCATGGCGTCGGCTTTCGGCGCCTTGCCCGATGACCAAGGTTCGGTCACCCGTATAACGCGGTTTCCATGTATCTGATGCACTGTATTGAGATGATCCGCCGCCATTCTCACACAGGCGCGACGGCGGTTCTCCGCCACGTTATCAGGCACATCATCCGATCCAAACCCCACATTCAAAGAAGCGTAAATGCCTTCGCTAACGCCGCCCTGACGGGTAAAAAAACCATGCCAAAGACCGTCAACGCTTTCTAGCGTCGGATTAGTCAAAACGGTTAGTCCATCATTTCTCATTGAATCCGGTACATTCCTCAAACGCGGGCGGAACAATCGTACCGCCGACAGTAACGGCTAATGCTTTAAACAGGTTGCCCATTTCTTCCGCTGCAATCAAGCGATGGCACGCAGTCTCTATGTCCTTGATTTGACTTTCTGTGGCGTTGGCCGCAAGACGCGCGGCGCGTTCCGCCAAACCAAGGCGGCTTAAGAAATCGGCCTGTGAGATTGGCCCCCAACATTGTACCTGAGGTCCGGCAGCCCGCACCAACGCCGCAAAATCCACATGGGCGGTGATATCCGCCGAACCCGGCGCCTCCAGAAAATCATGGGCTTTGTGGTTGCGGACGCTTTGCAGCGTGGGCCGCGCTTGCGATTCCACAGACCCGTAATCCACGATCAAGGCCGCGCCACCATGCTGAGCCAACTTTGCGCTCATCGCCTCCATTATCGAAAGCGCTGCCGGGCACACTTCTGCGATATTACCAACTTGTGCATTTGCGCTTACAACACCGTCGATCAATCGCTCGCGCGGCGTGGCTTGAGGGCTCACGATCACCGCAAACACGCCGTCGACTGACGTCACCAGCCGCTCACGCCAGCCATTCGGTGTGAAAACAAATTGGTGAATTGGTAGAGCGTCGAAAAACTCATTGGCGATCAACAACGTCGGCACGTCGGGGAGAGAGGCTGCCGTCTCATGCCAAGTCGGCGAAAATGCTGCTAAGGCCTGCGCTTGTCGTGATCGCAAAAAAGGACTGGCCTCGACCAAATGCACCGACACCGCTTCCCTAAACGCCGGAAGCACCGCAGATGCGCGAAGCGCGTCCGCCATCAGCGTCCCACGCCCAGGCCCAAGTTCAGCCAAGGCAATTTCTTCTGGCGCACCCAATTGCCGCCAAACATCAGCGCACCATAAGCCAATCAGCTCACCAAATATTTGACTGATTTCCGGGGCGGTCGTGAAATCACCGTCTACGCCAAACGGGTCGGATTTCGTATAATACCCATGCGTAGGATGCATTAAGGCTTCAGCCATAAAGGCGGCAATTGTAATCGGGCCCTCAGCCGCGATACGCCGCTCCAAACCTTCAGCGAGTGGGCTCAACCCTTGCTCGTCCCGACAGGCGGTCGGCTTAACGCCCGGCGAACGATATAAATTCCCAGCAAAATCATCGGGATCGACAAGAGCTGGCCATAAGTGAGACCAAGCGGTACCTGATCGGCAAAATGCGTTTCGGCCCGCACGGTTTCCACCAACGCTCGAGCACAGCCATACCCAATAAGGAATGTCCCGCTAATCAAGCCGGGGCGGGTTAATGCGTCACGGCGGAAAACAAGCCAAGCCAATAGACCGAACAGCACCAACCCTTCCAGTCCAGCTTCGTACAGTTGGCTCGGGTGGCGCGGGTCCGGGCCTCCTCGCGGAAATACGACACCCCACGGCAAATCCGTAACCCGTCCCCAAAGCTCACCATTGATAAAATTACCGAGGCGCCCCAGAAACAGTCCAGCAGGCACCGCTGCAGACAGCATATCGGCCATAGGCCAAAACCCGGTCTTCTTCCATCGGCCATACAGATAGATGGCCACCGCAACACCTATCAATCCGCCATGAAACGCCATGCCGCCTTTCCAGGTCTGCAATATCTCGACAGGATTAGCAAAGTAGTAACCGGGGTTATAGAACAGCACAAAGCCCAACCGACCGCCGATCAGAACCCCAAGCGTCACCCAGATAAAAAGATCGTCGATAAACTCTTCCTTGACGATCATCGGCGGTTTTCGGGTCAGGTAGAGACAGTACCGCCATCCGAAAATGAGCCCAATAATATAGGCTAACGCATACCAGCGAACCGCAAATGGTCCGACAGAGATCGCAATTGGATCGAATTCAGGAAAAACAAAAGGGCCCATGGATCACCGATAGCGGTCATTAGTGTTTAAGAAATCGCCAATATAGCGCGCCGCTCCCTCTTCGAGAGACGTGAAGGGTTTAGTGTAACCCGCATGCCGTAATCGATCCATTTTAGCTTCAGTATAATACTGATACTGATCCCGAATAGCCTTCGGTGTATCGATATAATCAATGGCGGGCTCGGCTTCCATCGCCGCAAAACAGGCAAGCGCAAGGTCGCGAAAACTCCGCGCCCCGCCGGTACCGCAGTTGAACACACCACAAACGGACGGATTGTCGTGTAGCCAAAGCATAATATCAACACAGTCGCCGACCCAGATAAAGTCACGCAATTGACCACCGTCCTCGTAGTCTGGATGATGGGATTTGAAAAGCCGAACCCGGCCCTGATCAGAAATCTGGTCGTGCAACTGCACCGCTACGCTTTGCTGGCCTCCCTTGTGGTATTCGTTCGGCCCATAGACGTTGAAGAATTTCAGACCTGCCCATTGCCGCGGTCTATAACCCGCTTCCGACAACAAAAGCGCTTGTACATCGAACAGCTGTTTTGACCAGCCATAAGGGTTGAGGGGCTTCAATTGAGACAGTGCCGCGATATCGTTGTCATCATCAAAGCCTAAACCACCGTCTCCGTAAGTAGCCGCAGAAGATGCATAGATCAGAGCAGCGCCGTGTTCGGCGCACCAGCGCCAAAGATCAAGCGAGACGCCAAAATTATTGTCCAACAAAAAATCGTAATTCATTTCCGTCGTCGCCGACGACGCGCCGAGATGAAAAATCGTTTTCACCGCCCCCGCATTCTCCCCTAACCACGAGAGAAGGGCTTCGGGCTCGACAAATTCAGCCACATGATGTTTGGCGAGATTTGCTTGCCGCTCGTCACTATCCATACGATCACAAACCACAAGCGGGCCAAGGCCGCGTTCCGACAAAGCCGCAACGAGGTTAGAGCCGATAAATCCAGAACCACCAGTGATAAGAATCATAAAAACATGCCGTATTAACGGAGCCCCGTTATAGTCGCGTGGCCTCATCCATCGCAAGCATCTCCTCCCCTATTCGCCGAACCGCCATTGAACGAATTCGCTCCTTCCCCTATATCAAAGATAGTGGTTCTAATGAGGATTTCCCATGCAGACGGAGAATAGGTTTTTCGATGATTTAGCCCGGGTCGCTAACGGCGCCGTGGGAACGATCGCCAATATGCGAACCGAAATCGAAACCCTCATCAAACAACGCCTCGAACGAATGCTGTCGGACATGGACCTTGTACCCCGCGAAGAATTCGACGCGGTCAAAGCCATGGCGGCCAAAGCCCGTGAAGAACAGGAAATTTTGGCGAAACGTGTCGAGAATCTCGAAACAGCGTTGAAATCGGCCACAAAGCCCAAAACCGCCAAAACGACCGCAAAGCCGCGGAAAAAGAGCCCCAAACCCACCAAACCATGATTTTTTGGGACTGTAAACCGCTCCGAGATTGACGTTTCTCGCCGAAATTCGGCGACAAACCAAAGATGTCCACAGCAAAATTCGCTTGCCCCAAATCTATGCTTGCACTGGGTAACTCAGTTAAGGCACTCTAGGTCTTGTGGTAGGCGCTAAGCTTATACGCAATATATGGGGAAATTCGCTATTGTCCGTGATGGGACTTAATGTCTGTCGAGCGCTCGCCTGGGGAGGGGAGCCTTGGGAAGATTACGTTTCACGGCAGCCGGAGGAGAGGATTATCGGCGCATGTCATTAATTTCTGAGGAATTCTCTGAGAGCAACCTCAACCCTCTAGATTTACTGGAAGAACTTGTTTTGGCCAACGAATGGCCGTTCGACCGCGCAAGCGAGGACGAATTGGTTGTCGAAGCGAACGGACGCTGGTGCGACTACCGCTTGTTTTTCGTCTGGCGCGAAGATTTGAACGCCCTTTATTTCACAACGGTTTTCGATTCACGGGTCGCCGAGGAAAAACGCTTAGCGGTCGTCGAGCTTACGGCGCTCGTGAATGAAAAACTATGGCTGGGACATTTCGAAGTGGGCTCCGAAGACGGCCTGCCTCTATATCGCTACACCATGCTAGCGCGCGGCCGCAATTCCGTCTCCATCGAGCAATTGGAAGATTTGGTGGATATTGCCTTATTGGAGTGCGAACGCTTTTATCCCGCATTGCAGTTTGTCGTTTGGGCGGGCCGCACACCGAATGACGCTATCGCATCGGCGATGATGGAGACGATGGGCGAGGCGTAAAGCCCGGGCGAAGGAATAATTCATGGCGATTGCAATGCAACGGCCGTTGCTACTAGTAGGATGTGGCAAAATGGGTTCCGCCCTGCTGTCAGGCTGGCTTCAACGGGACATGCTGAGGGACGGCGGACATATCGTAGAACCTATGGGTGCCCCCCAATTCGCAGACACCTCGGGTCTCACAATCCATAAATGCGCCGACGATCTACCGGAACGGTTGCACCCGGAAGTCGTCGTCTTTGCGGTCAAGCCACAACAAATGGGAGAGGTGGTCCCGGCTTATAAACGCTATGTCTCACCGCAAACATTGTTTCTGTCGATTGCGGCTGGCACCACGATAACCTTTTTCGAGACCGCATTGGGTGGAGACGCCGCAATCATCAGAGCCATGCCAAACACGCCGGCCGCGATCGGACAAGGCATTACAGTGGCGTGTCCAAACAACAATGCAAGCGACCAACAGGCCGCGTTAGCGAAATCGATGCTCGAAGCGGTTGGCGAGGCAACTCTTATCGACGACGAAAATTTACTGGACCCGGTAACGGCGGTCTCGGGCAGTGGACCCGCTTATGTATTCCTCATGGTGGAAGCGTTGGCCGCGGCGGGCGTTGAGGCAGGGCTACCAAAATCACTCGCCGACCAACTTGCGTTACAAACTGTAGCCGGCGCTGGTGCGCTTGCGGCGGCAAGCGATGAGCCGCCCGGGCAACTCCGTGAGAATGTCACCAGTCCCGCGGGCACCACCTTCGAGGCTCTACAAGTGCTGATGGGCGATGATGGATTGCAACAGCTCATGACCCGCGCGGTCGCTGCCGCAACCCGGCGCAGCAAAGAGCTCGCCGGCTAAGCTAGTATATCCAACCTTGCCCGCCTGCCCCGGCGCGTTACTATGGTGGCATGTCGGAACACACAAACATTGACACGGTGATCGTTAACGCTGCGTTTGCGCTCGCCGCCGAATTCGGTTGGGCACGTATGTCGATTGGAGACATTGCGGAGAAAGCAAATCTGTCTGAAGTCACCGTGCGGACGCGATACCCTGCCAAAGCGCTTCTACTCAATGAATTCATGCGTCATATTGACGATTTGGTCTTGGCGCAGAACGCTCCTTTCGACGAATTCGATTCAGACCGAGACCGAATTTTCGAAATTCTCATGCTTCGCTTTGAGGCCATGCAGCCTTACAAAGAATCACTCCGACAAATAGCGCGCGATCTCCCGAAGAACCCCATCAGCGCCATTGCCAATGGGCCGAGCGCCGCACTGTCGATGGCAAAAATGCTTGCGGCCGCAAATCAAACCGCAAACGGCTTATTGGGAATTGCACACGCACACGGGCTATTAGTCGCTTGGTTGGCAACGGCTCGAGTGTGGCTTCAAGATGATAGTCCCGACATGACCCGTACCATGGCAGCATTGGACAGAAATCTTCGGCGCGGCGAAAAATGCTTGAACATGCTGCCACGCCTCACCCCATCCAGAAAGGCTCAGTCGAGCCCCTAAATATTTCGCCTTTTATTGCGGCAATCGAATTCTTGCGCGCAATCCCCCTTGAGGGGATTCGGTTAGATGGATATCGCCCCCATGGGCACGGACAATGTCCTGAGTAATCGCAAGTCCTAATCCCGTGCCGCCAGTTTCCGGGTTTCGCGACTGATCCAATCGATAGAAAGGTCGGAATACATCTTGCCTGTCGGGCTCGGGAATACCGGGGCCGTCATCGTCGACGGTTATTTCAATTGAACCTTGCCGCTTACCGACACGAACCCAAATATGATCGCTATAACGATCCGCGTTCGCGATCAAATTGTTAAGACACCGCCGAAACGCCTCGCGTTTAACCGGCAGCGCTAATTTTCCTTCGACGTGATAATCGATCGGCGTGTCGTTGCGCTTCCAGTCGGACACAATGTTTTCGACAAACTCCGAAATTTCGGTGGGCTCGGACTGTTCGTTTCCTTCGCCACGCGCAAACGCCAGATAGCCTTCGATCATACCTTCCATTTCGCCGATATCAGATTTCAGCTCTTCAACGCCTGCCAGACTTTCCATCATCTCCAATTGCAGCTTCATGCGCGTGAGTGGCGTCCGTAAATCATGACTAACACCTGAAAGCATATCGGTACGCTGGCGCATTTGGCGGCGCAGACGGCCGCGCATCAGATTAAACGCGATGCCGGCTTGGCGCACTTCAGTCGCGCCTGCAATATGAAGGTCGCCGATGAGTTCGCGACCCTTACCGAACGCGTCGGCCGCCGTCGCCAAGCGTCTAATAGGCTTGATCTGATTACGCATAAAAATCGCAGCGACGAATAGAAGGATGATCGACGTTCCCACCATCCACAAAATAAAAATATACGTCGTGTCGCTAAATATTCGTTCACCCGGTGCCGTAACGGAAAGGACCCCAGTCGGTAATTGAAGGTCGATCACCACACGTTCTTTGAAAGAGGACGTGTCGATGAGAAAAGGTAGGCGTATCCGTTCATTCAACTGCTGTGCGAGCGAACGATCTAAAATACCGCCATAATGCTGCTCCAAATCCGGTAGTTTTGCGCCTTCCAAGAACGCCATTTTGAGTAAAAAATGACGGCGCGATTGACGAAACATTTCCTCTTTAGCACGGCCCTCAGGAGCCCAATTCAACTCCTCGATAACAAATCCGATTTCACCTGCGATCGCGCTGGTTAAGCGCCGGGTGACGGTTTCCCAATGGCGCTCGAAGAAAATAATCGTGGAGACCACTTGCAAAATGATCAGCGGTGTCACGATGATCATAAGAGAACGACCCAACAGCGTCTTTGGCAAAAACCGCTTAAGGAAAATGAACGGTCGAACATGTCGAAAAAATTGAGCCAGTTTCATTGCCTTTACTCGCCTCAGTCCGGTCGCAATACATAGCCGCGACCTCGCACCGTCTGGAGATAACGCGGTGTTTTGGGATCCGGCTCGACCTTTCGACGAAGCCTAGTAACCTGAACGTCGACGCTTCGCTCGCCTCCTTCGATTTCACACTGCTCGGTCAAGTCTAGGCGGCTTAACGTTTCGCCCGGACGCAGTGCGAGTGCTTTCAGCAAACTGGCTTCGGACGACGTCAGCCTTACCACCCCATCAGGCCCAGTCAGCAATGAGCGTTCCAATTCAAAACAGAAGGCACCGAGATAGGTTTGTCTGGGGGCTTCTACTTCCGCTATCCCGGTCGATGATTGCGCCCGTCGCAAAATCATCTGCACGCGCAGCAACAATTCCCTCGGCTCAAACGGTTTCGACAGATAATCATCCACCCCCGCCTCAAGTCCATCAATACGGTCTTTGACCTCACTCATCGCCGTTAGCATCAAAATTGGAACCGCCGTCACCCCACGCAACTCGCGCGCAAAACTTAAGCCATCTTGGCCGGGCATCATGCGATCTAGCACTAGCAGGTCGAATGCAATTGACCGCTGAAACTCTTTTGCCGCTTCGGCAGATTCCGCCACCGTGACGCGATAACCATTATCCATCAAATATTTGCGCAATAAATCGCGAAGCCGCGTATCGTCATCGACAACAAGGATATGTCCTGTTTCTTCTTCCATTGATTGATTATATCACTTTGCGCGAAAGCGTGAGGATTGGCTTAGATGTTGAAATTTTCGAATATCAAGCGTTAAAACAGGATAGATATTGTTTAAATGTGGCCGGAGCGGTCGCACCCAAGAGTTAAAGTTATGCCCAAACGGGCCCAAGGGAGATTTAATATGGCCTTCGACCAACCTTTCGACGACCGTCCTGGACGGATTTGGTATGATGGCGAAATGGTGCCTTGGCAGGACGCCACGCTTCATGTGCTGTCGCATGCTTTACATTATGCATCCGCTGTCTTCGAAGGCGAGCGTGTTTATGACGGTCGTATTTTTAAACTAACCGAACATACGGAACGGCTTTTCCATAGTGCAAAACGTCTGGATATGAAAATTCCCTACTCAGTGGCGGAAATTGACGACGCTTGCAACGCGGTGGTCTCGGACCTCGGCATAAAAGACGGTTATGTGCGACCAATCGCTTGGCGCGGTTCTGAGCTGATGGGCGTATCCGCCCAGCAAACCAAAATTCACGTCGCTGTCGCGGTTTGGGAATGGCCCGCTTATTTTACGCCTGAAGCGCGGATGGAAGGCATCCGCATGGAATGGTCAAAATGGAAACGTCCGGACCCGGCAACAATACCGGCGGACACTAAAGCCACAGGCCTTTATATGATCTGCACGCTGTCAAAGCACGCGGCCGAAGCCAACGGCTACAATGACGCGCTCATGCTTGACTACCGTGGCTACATTGCCGAGGCGACCGGGGCAAACATCTTTATGGTCATCGATGGAAAGATACATACCCCAACGCCTGATTGTTTCCTCAACGGCATTTCACGGCGGACAGTTATCGCGCTTGCAAAAAAACGCGGCTACGACGTCATCGAACGCCACATCATGCCAGAAGACCTGGCGAATGCGACCGAAGTGTTTTTGACGGGAACAGCTGTTGAGGTGACGCCGGTGAAGGAAATCGGCGAGCACACGTTCTCGCCAGGCGAAATCACCCGGACGTTGTTGGAAGATTATGACAATGAGGTGCGCCTAAAGGTGCCAGCGACACTCAACGCAGCATAAGTTCCCACGTCATTTCGATTGAATGGGGGGTTCGCTCCAACGCGCCGCGGCATCGTCGTCTGATTTACGCGCTTCAACCCAACCTGAACCATCTGCCCCCTCTTCCAATTTCCAAAAGGGAGCCTTCGTCTTCAACCAATCAATCAAAAACTCACAGGCGTCAAAAGCAGCCTGCCGGTGCGCACTGGCCGTCGCCACCAGAACAATCTTGTCGCCTGGGAAAAGTTTGCCATAACGGTGAATGATCAAACTTGTCGATAAGGGCCAGCGATCCAGCGCTTCCGTTTCGATTTCGCACAACAATTTTTCAGTCATTCCCGGATAGTGCTCCAGCGTCATAGCCTGTACCGCCTGATCGCCGCCCATATCTCGCACTAACCCGGTAAAACTAACGAGCCCACCGATCTCCGTGCGCCCGTCGGTTAGTTGGGCAAGTTCCCGCCCGGTGTCGAAATCCTCCGATTGAACGCGTACGACCAACTCACCCTCCCGTCATCGGAGGGAAAAGAGCTATTTCATCACGATCGGCAATTTTTGTATCGAAGGTAGCGAACTCCTGATTCACGGCCACACGCAACGCCGAAACATCTTCCAAAGCCACAGAAAAAGCTGAATCACGCCCGCGTAACCAATCGATCAATCCACCAACATCGGACACGCCAGCGGGCAACGGCAACTCTTCCTCGCCGATGCCTGTTTGCTGCCTAATCCATGCGAAATACAAAAGCTTCATCGAGCTCTATTGGTCCTTTGTCTTTGATACGCCATCTGCTGGAAATTCATCGGCAAAATGGCGCTTTGACGCGCTTAAATAATCATATCCCGTAATCAAGGTTAGAAGAGCCGCGATCCAAACGCCAACATCGCCCACGAGGACCGTCGGGTAGGCCGCCGGTCCTGCGTCGTGAATAATCAAATGGCCAAGTGCGATCATCTGGATAAACGTTTTCCATTTTGCCAAACTACTGACCGGCAACCTCACTTTGACGTCTGCCAAATATTCCCTTAAGCCCGAAACCAAAATCTCGCGCATCAAAATGACCAGCGCCGGCAATACCACGAGGCCACTGATACGCCCATCCGATACCAACATAAAAGCAACCGCCGCCACGAGCAGCTTGTCTGCCACCGGGTCGAGAAAGCGGCCGAAATTCGAAATTTGGTTCATCGAACGCGCGATGTAGCCGTCGAAAAAATCGGTCAGACAGGCATAGGTGAAAAGGCCCCACGCCACCCAACGCGCCGTATTCCCTTCCGCATAAAGCAATGCGACCAAGGGAACGATCACGAGAATTCTCGAAACGGTCAGTAAATTAGCGAGGTTGGTTACCATGGTCTCCGACTCCGGCGTCGCCCCAACTTACCCATCATTGTGAAAATGACCATAGATTTTCTCTGCAACCGTATTACTGATCCCTTCCACAGCCTCCAGATCGGCCAATCCGGCTTCCGATACTCCCCTCGCGGACCCGAAGCGCATCAAAAGCGCCTTCTTGCGCTTGGCGCCTATGCCCGCAATTTCATCCAACGGCGACGCTGAAATAGCCTTTTTTCGTCGCACACGATGAGAACCGATAGCAAAACGATGGGCCTCGTCTCGCAGCCGCTGCAAATAGTGCAGCACAGGATCGCGCGGCGGGAGGATGAAGCTCTTCCGACCGGTCATATGGAACTGTTCCCGTCCAGCATTACGGTCCGGTCCTTTGGACACAGCCAAGAGCCCCATATCATCGATCCCCAAATCAGCGAATACGCTTTCCGCCACCGACAGCTGACCTTTGCCACCATCAAGAATAACCAGATCGGGCCATTGTCCCCCACCACGATCCGGATCTTCTTTCAGCGCGCGGGAGAAACGGCGAGTCAAAACCTCACGCATCATCTCATAATCATCACCACCCCGGCTGCTGTCGGAACGACTTTTAGCAGCCGCCTCCGAGCGGATATTGAATTTCCGATAGGCGTTTTTAACAAAGCCATCCGGCCCTGACACGATCATGCCCCCGACCGCATTCTCACCTTGGATATGGCTGTTATCGTATACTTCGATGCGATTCGGCGGCGCTTCGATGCCCAATTTCTCCGCCAACCCATCAAGCAATTTTCGTTGCGATGCACTTTCCGCGATTCGTCGCCCTAGCGCGTCGCGGGCATTCGTGCGGGCATGATCAACGAGATTGCGCCGCGCGCCGCGGCTTGGCACAGCAAGGCGCACCCTATGACCGGCCCGAAGCGTTAGCGCCTCACCGATAAGCGATTGCTCCTTCAAAGTATGGCTCAACAAAACAAGTTTGGGTGCAAGGCTTCGCTCATAGAATTGCCCAAGAAATGCCGCCAACACTTCGTCTTCATCAGCGTTTCGGTCGTGGCTCGGAAAGTAAGCTCGGTTACCGTAATTCCGTCCACTGCGAAAAAAGAACACTTGGATGCAGCATTGCCCGCCATCCTGAAAAGCGGCAATGACATCCGCATCGTCGATACCCGATACGTTGATGTCCTGGTGCGCTTGAACTTGGGTGAGCGCACGAATTCTATCGCGAATCTGGGCTGCGCGTTCGAAATCAAGTTCTTCGCTCGCTTCCTGCATCCGTTCGCCCAACATTTCTTGAATTTGGTGAGACCTGCCCGACAGAAACTCGTTGGCCTGATCCACCAACGACGCATAATCCTCTTGCGCAACCTTATCAACACAAGGGGCAGAGCATCTTTTAATTTGATATTGCAGACAGGGCCGGGTGCGGCTCGCAAAAATATGATCCGAGCAATTGCGGAGTAGAAACGCGCGTTGCAACGTGGTGATGGTGCGATTGACCGCCCCTGCTGATGCAAAAGGTCCGAAATACCGTCCAGGTTTTCCGCGTGCACCACGATGTTTCACCACCTGCGCGTAATCATGCTCGTCGGTAATCAAAATGTAGGGGAAGGACTTATCGTCGCGTAGCAAAACATTATAGCGTGGCTTTAGCTTTTTGATCAGGTTGGCTTCCAGCAACAGGGCTTCGGCTTCCGTATGGGTGGTGATGAACTCCATTGATACGGTCAGCGCGATCATCCGTTGAAGCCGGACGGGCAGTCGGATCGGCTTGGTGTAGGCCACGACACGTTTCTTTAGGTTGCGTGCCTTGCCCACATAAAGCGCGTCACCTTTGGCATCCTGCATGCGGTAAACGCCCGGGCTTCCCGGCAATGTCGCCAAATGTTCCTCAATAACGGCAACACCGCGTGCCAAATTGGATGTCGGTGACGTTTCGGCGGGTATAGGCACCGTATTGCGTGCTTCGGTGGGATTCATATATCCAACCTTTCAATGCCCTTGCCATTAGTCAATCGCCAAGCATGCGAATCTTGCTCAGATAACGAATAAGGCCATTCGCAGCTAAATTATTATATCCACCATTCATGTGGATAACTCTGTTGAAATCCTCAGAAGCGCCGAGTCGACTCTTGGAAACGCTGCACCTTCACATGATTGCCTATTTTTTAGGCAATTCTTCTAAACCACTGGAATACATGCGGAAAGAAGATTCGCACTTCCCCATTTCTGTTAAAGTTTAATTAAAAAAAGACTGTAATCCCAATTAACATTGGTCTAGGAGCGCTGTGCACAACTTCCATAACGCAAGCGGATCAAAAAACCCGTTTCTCTTTAAGCACTTGGCTGATTTTTGCCTGTTCAGGGGGTGAACCAGAGAGTCACTCGGCAGTAGCCTTTCCCGCGCTCAGCGCCGGACTCGACAACTAGTGGTCCAATTGCCGGTCACAAATGAATAAGTATCAACTTCCCTCATCCTTAACACTGACCATCACCCTACTTAAGCATTTCAAAAATGTTTCTGACTTCTGTAGAGCCTATTACAAATCGCCACTCGTCAAGCCGCTACGAACTTGCTGGCTTTACTTAAAATTCACTCTCGACCGACCTTTCACTTCTAGGAGAAAGTCTAATAACAACTAGTCACGTCCTGTCCGTCTAAAGTCGCACCGAGTCCACATAATCGAAATCGATTTCGAACCCAAAACCCGGATTATCATTTAGATGCACCATGCCATCTGGCTTAGCATGAGCGCATTCGGTGTAGAGGCCATGTTGGATCGGATGGCGGTCGTGTCCGCCATGAGACTCCGCTCCAAACGCCGCATCCCCGAAGGCGGATGCTAAATGGGCATGAATTTGTGGCGCCGTATGAGGCGCGATCATGACACCTTGCTGTTCGGCGTGGTGCGCGATGCGGAGCGATTCCGTAAATCCTGCATGACGGGTTGAATCGAATTGCACATAGCCAAGCGCCCCGCTGTCGATGAAATCACGAATGGTAAACCGCGTCCATTCCCGTTCCCCATGAGCCAATGGTATTGGCGACCCTTCCGCCAAGCGCACGTAATCTGCCGGTTGCAGATGCCAGTGCAACGGTTCCTCCAGCCATAGAATGTCAAAAGGCTCCACGGCCTTGGCAAAGGTAATGCAATCTTTTACGCCGTAGGGCGCGTTCATATCGAGCATCAGCAATACATCAGGCCCGATAGCGTCGCGTACCGCCTTGATACGCACGAGTTCCTTTTCAAGGCCAAGCGCACCGGTTTTCACCTTAACCGCCCGATAGCCCATCTCCACATAGCGGGCGAACTCCTCCGCACACGCTTCCAGCGGTTCACCTTCTACATAATAACCGCCAGTGGAATAGGTAAACACACTACTCCGCGACCCGCCCAGCAGCTTATAGACCGGCAAACCTGCTGCTTTGCCTTTGATATCCCAAAGTGCAGTATCTATTCCGCCGATGGCAGCTGTGGCTTGCGGACGCTGACCGCGCGGCAGGGGCGCTGGCAGTCCGTCCCAATCGCCCAGGCCGCCGGGGCGGGGCGACGTAGAGGAAAACAGCTTCTCCCAAACCTCCACATGGCCGAGCGGATCCATGCCCTTTATGCACTCACCGAATTGCGCCGCCAGATCGCAGATGGTTTTTTGCGGGCCACCCTGCACCTCGCCATAGCCGACCAATCCTTCGTCGGTGCGGACTTCAAACAATGTCAGTGTCGCGACATCGCTAATTTCATGCGCCGTCCAACTAGCCGTTTCCAATTGGACCTTCATCGGGTGCGTTATGACCTCGGTAATCTTCATTCCTATAATCTCCGTTTTTTGGCGCTTAAGCCGCGATTGTCTTCGCAAAATCCCAGTCGAACTCAATGCCGATACCGGGTAAATCGTTGAGGTGAACGTAACTATCCTTCACCTGCGCGCGTTCCTTATAGAGGTGATGCCAGACAGGATCACGCTCCGGGTCGCCGTGAGTTTCCAGCATGAAAGACGCGTTCGGAAAAGCGGAAGCCACATGACCATGCAGTTCTGAAGCATGGTGCGGCACGATATAGACACCGTATTGCTCGCAAATTTGCGCAATCCGCAAACATTCGGTGAGGCCCGAATGGCGCGTCGAATCGAACTGGACATAGTTGATGCCACCGCCATCTATGAAATCACGGATGGTAAAGCGCGTCAGTTCGCGTTCGCCATGCGCCAGATTGACCGGAATATCGGCAGCCAGCTTTGCATAGTCGCGCGGCTGCAAATACCAATGCAGCGGCTCTTCCATCCACGTTATGTCACTTTCCGCGACCCTGTTGCCGAACTCGATACAGGTGCGGAGATCGTAACAAGCGTTCATATCGAGCATAAGCTTGGTGTCGGGTCCGATGGCGTCGCGCACTGCGGCAATGCGCTTGAGATCGTCTTCCATGGTCTCGAAGCCCATTTTGCATTTAACCGCCTTATAGCCCTTGGCAACAAAGCCCGCGAGTTCGTCGGCGCACGACAGCATGTCTCGCCCCTCGCGAAAATACCCGCCGGTGGAATAGCTCAAGATCGGCTCATTGGAGCCACCGAGCATTTTCCAAAGCGGCATGCCCGCAGCCTTGCCCTTAATATCCCAAAGCGCGATATCGATGGCGGCCATGGCTGCGGTCGTCTGCGGTCGGGCGCTACGCGGTAAGGGTGGCGGCAAACCATCTTCTGCATACGGCACGCGCCGGCGCGGACAGGTGAGGCCAAACAGAAATTCCCAAATCTCGGTGGTTTCCAACGGATCGCGCCCAACAATAAGATCGGCGAACTGGGCGATCCAATCGCAGATATCGGCTTGCGGCGTACCTTGAATTTTAGAGTAGCCAACCAACCCCTCGTCGGTTTCCACCTCCGTCAAAATCGCCCTGACACCCGTGCTCAACTCCTGCGCGGTCCAATAAGGCTCCTTGATCGGCGCAAAAAGCGGATGTGTACGGATTTTTGTTATTTTCATGAAACAGCCTCCCCATGCTTATCTCGCCGCACTATAGCGGGCCGGGAGAAACAGGGCGAGCCAGTGCGCAAGACAGTGCAAGACCCAGTATGCGTGACAGCTCTGGTCAAATTTCAGCGAAAAACCGGTCCCGCATGCGATCACAATAATCAACGAGATTGGGTAATGATTTCGCATGCGCTTTCATCGGCGTCTCGTGCGGCGCGACGATTACCTGTATTAAATGGCCAAAGACGCAGGCATCCGTGTCGCGCGGCTTATCCCCATGAAAAAACGGTTTGTCGCCGAGAAATTTGGAAACCGCATCCAGGTCGCTGTTACCGATGGCATAGACTTCGTCGCGCGAATGGCGGCCTATTCCTTGGACATTGAGCACTTTAATCATGTCTTTACGCAGCTTCTCAAGCAACAAGCCGCCGATGACCGGCGGAAACATAGGCTTAAATGCCTCTTTGGTGATCGGCCAAAACTCAGCGTCCGCCCAACGGTTATACAAAATTGCGAAATAGAGATTTTCATCAAGCATGCGCTTGAAAGCGTGCCCGACCGTTGCTGCCTGTTCGGGCATACCTTCATTCAAGGCATCGCCGTATTTAGCTTTGCAGTGCTCGATAATGGCTGTGGAATCGGCAATCGCCACACCGTCATCTTCGATATAGGGAAGCTTGCCCTTTGGCGCCTTGCGCGGGTCAGCCAATTCGACCACCTCATAATCGAGACCCGCCATTTTCAAATAGGTTTCAACCTTGGCGCAAAATGAGCCGGCATTGATGAGCCCCATCACACGCGGGAATTGGTAAAGCTTAATCATGTTTTTCCTACCTCAATTTGAGCCGTTTGGGTCTCCGACAATGTACGCGCTTGGGGGCCAGGTTAACGCGTCACACGGCGCTTCTTGCCTTTCTTCGCCCTGCTCCGCCCCTTGGGCATGATGTCACGGGAGACCGACTTTATTTCGGCAGCAATGACCGGGTCGATTGGCACCGTACCCGCCGGCATATCGAGATCGTATGCCTCAAGGCGAGAAATTTCGTCACGCATCCGGGCCGCTGTTTCAAATTCCAAATCGGCAGCGGAAGCCCGCATGCGATTTTCGAGCTCGGCGATATAAGTCTTCAAATCCATCCCAATGAGATGGGAATGTTCCGGATCGCCGGTGTCGACGGTCAGGTGGTCCTTTTCATAAACGCTGCCGAGAATATCGCCGATCTGTTTGCGCACGCTTTCCGGCGTGATCCCGTGCTTCTCGTTATATTCTTCCTGCAGGGCGCGACGGCGATTGGTCTCGCTAATGGCGTAATCCAGGGAGTCAGTAATTCTGTCCGCATAGAGGAGCACCCGTCCGTCGATATTCCGCGCCGCGCGCCCGATGGTTTGGACCAGGGACGTGCGTGAGCGCAGGAATCCTTCCTTGTCCGCATCCAAAATCGCGACCAAGGCGCACTCGGGAATGTCGAGCCCTTCGCGTAACAGATTGATACCAATCAACACATCGAACACGCCAAGCCGCAAATCGCGGATGATCTCGATCCGCTCCAGCGTATCCACATCGGAATGGAGATACCGAACCTTGAGCCCCGCTTCGGTCATATAATCGGTCAAGTCTTCGGCCATGCGCTTGGTCAGCGTCGTCACCAGCACACGCTCTCGTTTTTCCGTGCACAACTTACACTCAGCCATCAAATCATCGACCTGCATTTCCGTCGGGCGCACGATACAAACGGGATCAATCAACCCGGTAGGGCGCACCACCTGTTCGACAATGACCCCAGCAGTGCGCTCCAACTCCCACGGGCCCGGCGTTGCGGATACAAAAATCGTTTGCGGCCGCATGGCCTCCCACTCTTCAAACTTAAGCGGTCGGTTGTCGACGCAAGACGGTAGCCGAAAACCATACTCCGCCAAGGTGGATTTGCGATTGTAATCGCCCTTAAACATGCCGCCTATTTGCGGTACGGTGACATGGCTTTCATCGACCATGATCAGCGCATTGTCGGGAATATATTCGAACAGGGTCGGCGGCGGTTCACCGGGGCGCCGTCCGGTCAAATAGCGGGAATAATTCTCGATGCCCGCACAGGCGCCGGTCGCTTCCATCATTTCCAGATCAAACATAGTGCGTTGTTCCAACCGTTGCGCTTCCAACAACTTTGTCGTCCCATGCAACTCGTCAAGCCGTTTCTGGAGTTCAAACTTGATGCCCTTCATCGCCTGATTGAGCGTCGGACGCGGTGTCACATAATGGCTGTTGGCGTAAATGCGCACTTGTTCGAGCGTATCTATTTTTTCGCCGGTCAGAGGATCAAACTCGTGGATGGTCTCGATCTCATCGCCAAAAAAGGAGATGCGCCAGGCGCGATCCTCGAAATGCGCCGGGAAAATTTCAATTGTGTCGCCGCGCACTCGAAACGTGCCGCGATGGAAATTGCCATCATTGCGCCGATATTGCAGGGCGACGAATTCCTTCAACACCTCGCGCGGATTGACCTGTTGGCCCACGACCAGTGGCACGACCATTTCAGAATAGGTTTCCACGGAGCCGATACCGTAAATACAGGATACAGACGCAACGATGATGACATCGTCGCGCTCCAGCAACGACCGCGTCGCGGCGTGGCGCATACGGTCGATTTGTTCGTTAATCGAGGAGTCCTTCTCGATATAGGTGTCCGAGCGCGGCACATAGGCTTCGGGCTGATAATAATCATAGTAAGAGACAAAATACTCGACCGCGTTATCGGGGAAGAAGCTCTTCATCTCGCCGTAGAGCTGGGCCGCCAGCGTCTTGTTCGGCGCCAAGACAATGGTCGGGCGCTGTACCTTTTGAATAACTTGCGCGACGGTGAAAGTCTTACCCGACCCGGTTACCCCCAACAGCACCTGGTCCCGCTCGCCGGTCTCGATCCCATGCACCAGTGCTGCGATGGCCTCCGGTTGATCGCCCGCAGGCTCATATTCGCTCACCAATTTAAACGGAATACCCCCTTCAGAGAGCGGGCGCTCATAGCGCTTCTCTGGCGTCCAGGGCGACAGAAACGGCGCTTGCGCATCAGATAGGCCGGGGTTCTCGGTCATGGAATGAATATAGGGTGGGCAACCCTGTGATTGCCAGTGCTGCGGCGTTTATTTCCGCTGCAGAGAAAAACTTTCGAACACGCGAGGGTTTTCTTCGCGCAAATGAATTTGCCGGTCGGGCACCAGCGACCGCTGGGCATGGTAGCGGGTGAATTCATCATCGCTTTCGAGCCCGGTATCGCGCAATTGCCAGAGCACCTTGCCGAGCATCGTCTGGTTCCACAGCCAGTTCTCCACCGCGAGACTGGTCGACATACCGGGTTGTGCGGAAATAGCTTCGGAATAAAAAGCTTTTAAATCTTCAGAACAAACTTTGAGACACGGGCCACGTTCGAGATCGGTACGCGGATTCTCCGGCGCTTCCCCTTCGGCCATCCCGACCACAAACCGTGCGGCGTCCGGGATCTCCACTTCACTGATACCCACCGTCGTACGGCCGCGTTCATTGACCGCCATTTCGTACCAAGGCGCAAGGCGACCAATTTCGGCTTCCAGCGACTGCATTAGATCGCTGTCATCGGATGCCGGCGGCGGCAGATCGATGGGACAGACCTGCCCCGCCAATTCGAATTCATCTTCGCCAGGGGTGCCACCGGGTACATCTTCGGGGAAATCCTCCAACACGGGACCCGCATCACGGCTCAACAGGTCAAAGGCGGACGCAATCACCCGGTGCTGAAAACCCGCATCGTTCGGCACGCCCAAGGGCCTACCGAGTTCGAACGGCACCCACAGGGCGCGGGGCGGTTTGATGTTCTCGGAATGCAGGCGGACCAAAGAAATTTGGGTCGTCGTGATGCCTTCCTGTTCAAAATAATGGGCCAGCCCGCCAACGGCGCGCGTGCATTTCGGTCATATGGGCACCAGGAACAACACGTCGACGCCGTCCTGTTTGAGAATGCGCGCGATTTCGCGGGCGCTGTCTTCGAGTTTTTCCGGCTCCGAGCCGCCAATGACGGAGAAATGGAACGACCCCACTGACCCGATGGTGCCATCATCTGCCAACTCATGCAGGCGGCCAAGTGGGAAGCAAACATTCAAGTCTTGCTGAAAACCGGACCGATCGAAATTGACCGACGAATGAGACATGATGATATCACCATGGTCCACGTCGCCTGGGATCACCCGGTAATCCACCGCGCCGCGCCAGAATAGTTTGTCATCGCGTTTTTGGATCGCCGCTGTCGACAGCAGCGAAATGCGGCACTCAGACAACGGCTTGTCGAGTTTAACAAACGGTGTCTCGTCGAATTCGGGCAGGGGTAGCTTCTTCAGCATCTCCCGTTCGCCAGCAGGTATGTCTTCTAATCGAGCCATGGACGGAATAGTTAACCTTAATGCCCAACAGTTCAAGCCTAGTCCGAATTCCTTGCCGCCGATCTTGACCCGGTCTACCTTCCCGCGCCATGGCTGATACGAAAACCATTCGCCCCGCCGTCGCCTATTTGCTGCTGGTGTTGTGCTCTCTCTTGTGGGGCAGCAACCTCACCGTCGGCCGTGCCATCCACGCCGATTTCTCCGCCGAAATACTCGCTTTCTATCGCAATGGCATAGCGCTCACCTTCATCCTGCTGTTCATCCGGCCCGATTGGCGAAATCTCTGGCCGGCACTCAAAACCCATTGGCCGGTCCTTGTGCCGGCTGGAGTCATTGGTACGGCGCTGTTTAGCTTCACCATCTACACGGCCCTCCAAACCACTACAACGGTGAATGGCGCTATTGCCATGTCCTTAACACCAGCCACGGTGCCCATCATCGCGTACTTCATGCTCGGTAACAAATTCACCGCGCGTCAAGCCTTGGGCGTGGTGATTTCCTTTATCGGCGTCGGCATTGTTCTTGTACGCGGCGAGCTCAAAGTGCTGACCTCGCTGGACTTCACCATCGGAGATTTGATCGCCATCGGCGCCATGATTTGCTGGTGCTTTTATACTGTGTTGGTCAAAAAACGACCTGACACGTTGAGCCCCAACCTCTTTCTTGCCTGTTTACTGATTTGCGCCGTCGCCACGCTGTTGCCGTTCTTCATTTGGCAAGCCGTAACAGCAACAGTTTTACCGACCAACCCGGAGCATTTGTTAGCCGCCGCCTATGTCGGGCTGTTTCCAACACTGATCGCATTAGTGCTGTTCAATCGAGCCATCGATTCCGTTGGCCCGACTGCAGCTGGCCATTTCCAGCATCTGGTGCCGGTCTTTGCGGCCACGTTGGGTGTTTTGTTTTTGGGAGAGACACTCCACCCCTATCACGGGCTCGGCGGCGTGTTGATTGCGTTGGGAATCTACTGCGCTACCTCGTCGGCAAAAACCAAATAGCGCAGCGGCCCACCGGGCACCATCGCATCGAACGGGTAGCAGGTCATCAAGACCAAACCCGGCGCATCGCCCAACTGTAACTTTGTCGTTCTGGAATCGATGATTTTTGTGTCTGAAACGCTATAAGCGTGCCGCCTGCCGTCGCGATCTGTGACGAATAACCGTTCCCCCAGATTGAGCTTTGCCAAAAACCGAAAATGCGTGTCCCGGTGACCGACGATGAGGCTGGTGCCACGGGCGCCCGGCAGGGCCGTGCCGCCCATATGACCGGGACCAAAGGCAATCGTGCGCCCACTGGCACCGGATAATACGAATTGATCGATATCGTGCTTCGGCACCCAAAGCCGCGCGACCGGCCACGTGTCGGCCCAGGGCCACGGGCGGGCATGGCTTTCACCTTGCTTTACATCATCCCAGGCTCGTTCGATCAAATGGTAGGCGAGCGACGCCTTGGCATATATCCAGCCCGCTTGGCCGAGCTGCCATACCCCGAAGAGTACAAGCAGCCCGACCACAGTGGGGAGGAGGTATTTGGTAGTCATCGAAATTCGCAGCTCTTACTGTGCTATCCGGCGGCGCAAGAACCAAAGCCCGAGCGCCATGAGCAAGGCGAACAAGCCGATTGCTGCTTGCAGCATGGCCGGCGTCGCCCCTTGGGCCCGAAGCCCGACAGTGACTTGCGCTGTCGGCGCCATAGCGAGCTGTGCCGGCGCATTGGGCGCCATATTGGGTGCTTGAGTTTTCTGCAACGGAGTGCCGTTCTGCGGGTTTGCGCCCGATGGCGGTGTCCAACCGGCCGGAGAATTTCCCGGCACTGCCTGGCGGGTCATTTTCTCACCCTGGGGCCGGCTCACCTTTTGGGCAACTGCAACGAGGCTCGTATAAGGGCTAACCACTTGATGGGCGACGGCCACGTCGATCACCGCAAGACGGACCTGTTCCGCATCCTTGCCGTCCTGTAGACCCTCCATCAGCATGTCCACTTTCCGCTTCGCCCATAGTTTTGCGATGCCCGGCCCTTGTACCGCTTTGGCCATGTCCAAACTCTGGGTCCAGCTCACATCAAGCAGACGACCGCTTACGTCGATATTACCTTCCGCTTTTGCACCCTTTGGCAGCTTGGCCGCAAAAATGATGGGCTCGCCGCTATACAAATCAGGCAACGTGCCGGGAAGCGTGTCTACCACAAGTTTATTCGGAAACCGCGCTTCCAAGTCCGTCAGAACCGGCTTACTGAGCTTTGCCAACAGTTTGGACATCCGCTCAGCAACCTCGCTCGTCTTGCCGATAAAGGTAAAACTACCGCGCCCAAAGCGGGCGGCCCTATTCATGAAATAACTGTTCGGCGCGCTGCCGATCCCGATAGTGAAGAGACGGGAGTCGCCGATACCACGCCGAATCGTACGAAAAAGAGCCGCTTCATTTCCCACGGCCCCATCCGTCAACAATACAATTTGGCGAAGGCGCCCTGAATCAACCGCGTCGTCCAGAGCCGCCTCCAAAGCTTTCGAAAGCTCGGTGCCACCAGCCGCAGCGAGCCGGTCGACGAAGCGTTTGGCTTCGTTACGCTTATTCTCATTGGCCTTCTGCGGCTTGCCAAACAAAGGCACCGCATGGTCGGAAAAGGCAATGATGTTGAAGCTATCTTGCGGCGTCAGCTTGTCGAGCGCGAAGTGCAGCGCTTCGGCGGCCTCCTTGATCGATTGCCCATGCATAGACCCTGACGTATCGATGATGAAGATAACTTCGCGCGGCATGATGCTTTGTTTTACGGCACCGGTAGATTTAGGCGGCACGATCATTGCTAACAAATAGGTGGCGCCGCCCTTCTCCTCAGCGAACAATGCCGCCTTGGGCGCATCGCCCGCCTCCGGTTGCCATTCCAGCACAAAATCGCGATCCGCCGGCACAGAGCCTTCGCGCAGCTTCACTTGATAATGCGCCGGCGTCAGTTCTTGGACGGAGACTTCATGATAACGGCTTTTGAGACTGGCAAGAGGCATGCCGGGGTCGAGCAGAATCTCCAATGACAATGGGTTTACCGGCGGCAGCGACGGGTCACGCACCGGTGGTGTAATGCGTTCCGCGTCGGGTACTTCGCTCGTATTGACGGCCCAACCGGTGCCGCCCAGTCCGGCAACCTGCGTCGTGCCGGGCACATAGCGTTGTGTCAAAACCTGCGGCAGCCTGAGCGCCAGGGTTCCGTCTTCCATCGGCAAAGCTTCTTGATAGGTAATCTCCACGGAAATTTCGGCCTTTGGCGGAATGTTTGCGACCGACACCGTGAAAATATTCGGACGTTCCTGTTCCACCAGACTCGCCTGGCGGCCCACGCGTTTTGCCGATTGATACTGCCGTTTCGCCGCCTGGCGCTCCTGTATCGTACCTTCAACGACCTTGTCGCCGATCTTCATCACCAAATGATCGACCGCGCCTTTATCTGAGAGTGGAAAGACATACACGCCCTCTACCCAGGCCTGTGCAGGATTTACGAAAGTCTGCGCTACAGTGACGCGGGCAATAACGCCGGTAACATTTACCTTCACGTCGGTTTTTAATTCCGGCGCCGGTGTGGTCAGCGTCGAACCAGTACTCGGTTTTAAGAACAATCCACCGCCAGGATTGCTGCCCTTTTCCAGGCGTGGCGCCGCTTCTGCAACCGACACCATTAGACATAAAATCGCGACGGCGACAAAACTAACCGCGGCTGTTGCCAATAATACGAGATCGCGCGTGATTCGCCCTTTGGCGGTGCGCGGTTCAAAAATTGAATTGTGTGAATACGGGACCATTGCCCAAAAACTCCTTCATGCGTGTGCAACCGCTGAGCATAAAAGCGTTTCAATTAGGCTGCTTAAGGGAGGTTTTGAGGCGATTTCGCGATAAAATGTGGCCGCAATAGGGCATTGTTTCGCAGTAGCGTAGCGTCAACGGTTGACAGAGCGAACGAAATCGCAAAGCTTTTGCAAACTATGAACAGCAAAGTCAAAATAAGCGTCCGAAATCTCCACAAATCCTTCGGCGATACACAAATTCTCAAAGGCGTGGATTTGGAGATTCGTGATGGGGAGGCCTGGGTCCTTTTGGGCGCGTCCGGCAGCGGAAAATCCGTGCTGCTTAAATGTATCCTCGGCCTCATGGATGTAGATGCAGGCAACGTCTTGGTCGACGGCACCGTCGCCAATGGACATGGGGCGGACAACACATCCCACTTCCTCAACAAGATAGGCATGCTCTTCCAGCGCTCAGCTTTGTTCGACAGCATGACCGTTTGGGAAAACATCGTGTTCCGGCTTATGCAGGCAAAAGTGTGTACACCCGCGGAAGGGCGGCAACTTGCACTGCAAAAATTATCCTTGGTCAATATGGGGCCAAGCGTAGCCGATCTTATGCCGGCAGAATTGTCAGGCGGCATGCAAAAACGCGTTGCCTTGGCGCGCGCGATTGCCGGTAATCCTCAAATTCTTCTGCTCGATGAACCGACCGCGGGTCTCGACCCAATTCTCAGTAACGGCATCAGCCATCTTATTGCGGACATTACCGAAGAGCTAAACACCACGGTGATATCCATTACCAACGATATCGACAGCGCATTGGTCATCTCAGATTACGCGGCCATGCTCCATAACGGCTTTATTGGCTGGAGCGGCCCGACGAAGGAAATCGAAGGGGCAGACGACCCGCAGGTGCAAAAATACATTCGCGGCTGGGTAGGGGAAAAAGCCAAGCGCGGAGAGCGAGCAAGCAGCAAGGAAGAGCGGCCAAGCGCCTAAAGCACCCAATTCATCGCAATTATACCAAAGGTTATAATAGCTGCGGCCAACACCCGACGAGGGCCGAATGCCTCGCCCATAAAAAGCATGCCGATAACCGCCGCAAACACCACACTGGTTTCCCTAAGCGCCGCCACATTGCCGACTGCTGCAAAACTCAGCGCCCACAGGATAATGCCAAAGTTTACAAATGCCGCGACGCCGCACCCCAAACCGACTTTCCACTGATCCGCCAACAAGCCACCAAGGCGATGGCCTCTTCGCCAATAGGCGAGCGCAAACATCGTCAGAGCGTCAAACAGGAATATCCAACTGATAAACGAATATCGGTAATCTGCATTCCGCATCGCGACCGCATCGGCGATTGTGTAGATGCTCATCATCAAGCCTGCCACCGCGGCGATGAGTAAAGGTTTCGAACCCTTTTTCGTAAACACGCCCGGTTCGAAAACAAAGACCAGCAAACCGAGACTAATCAAACCAATGCCTGCCATTTGCTGGCCGCTCGGGATATCGCCGATGGTTGGTATTGCGATAAGCGTTGTTATGAGCGGCGCAATGCCTCTGGTGGCCGGATAGACTTGGCTGAGATCCCCTTCTTCATACATGGCAATCAGCGCCAACTTATAAATCACATGACAGCCGGAATGGATCGCGATGAGTTTCCAAATTTCGACCGTGGGCAGTGGGAAATAGAAAATTCCGGGTATGGCCACGATCAAGCCGGCCCCATAGACCAAGGTAGCCATCACCACCTTGTCGGGCGCACGTTTGACGAACGCATTCCACGATGCGTGCATCAACGCAGAGAGCAAAATGAGAAGTGTTACGGAAAGGGTCATGGCCGGTTGGTAGCGGTTCCGCTAGGCCATTACGACCCGTTTCTTGCGTGCCCTTTAAACAGCGTCTTTGTAGCTGTGATCGGTGCCAGCGAATTTTACTTTCGCTAAATTCTCCAGTACCTGCTTATGGAAGGCCATCGCCGCAGGGTCCATGTCGGCGGCGGGCGGTGTCTCGGCCATGAAATTGCCGAAGCGATCTTCGCCGCGCACGAGCATCGCGCTGTCTTGGATGCCACCGGTCTGTTTCACATGCGGCGCCACATAGCGAATGGCAAGACCGATGCGCCGATCATCCGTTCGGTTGGGCTTCGAGCCATGGACCAGCGCTACATGATGCAGTGAAAGCTCGCCCGGCTGAAGCACGAGACTCACCGCTTTGGATTCATCGGGGTCTTGCGCCAGTTTCTGTCCGCGGGTCAGAAGATTATGTTTATCGAACGTGTCCTCGTGCTCGAGTATCTCCAACTGATGCGTACCCGGCATGACCTGCATGGCGCCGCTTTCCACAGTCGACGGTGATAAGGCAATCCAGGCGCTGCAAATATCCTGCGAATCCATACCCCAGTAGGTCGCGTCCTGGTGCCACGTCACATGGCCGGGATCATTTGCTTCCTTGGTAAAGAATGTCGCGTTCCAACACAAAATATCGGGTCCGAGCACGTCCTCCACCGCATCCAAAACCCCTGGATGCGACACCATCTCGTGAATCCAGGTGAGCACCAGATGCATTTTGGTTTTTATCTGGTTGCGGATATTTCCGGGCTGGCTGGATTCAAAGGCTTCAAGCGTTCGGCGATAGCCTTCAGCCTTCTCAGCGCTCATGACACGGGCCGGGAAATGAAAGCCGTCGCGTTTGTAAGCCTCGACCTCGGATTCGCTCAAAATATTCGGCATTTTGCTTCCTTCATAATCACACGCACCATACGTTGACTTAAAACGATGGGTCAATCGGGCGAAACCGTTGCAAAGGTCGTTGAACCGAAAGCTTCATAGGCGTAGGGTCCCGGCGTATTTAACACTTAAAACCAGGTTTGGAGACCTGCCATGTCACTTCTCGCTCAACGCCTCGGACGCATCAAGCCATCGCCAACCATCGCCATCAACACAAAGGCAAATGATCTCAAACGAGCAGGTCATGACGTGATTAGCTTGGCCGCCGGCGAGCCGGATTTCGACACGCCGGAACATGTAAAACAGGCCGCTATCGACGCGTTGGTCCGTGGTGACACCAAATATCCGCCGCCGGCCGGTATCCCCGAGCTGCGCGAGGCAATTTCGGCCAAATTCAAGCGTGATAACGGTCTTGACTATTCCATCGACGAGATTTGCGTCACCGTCGGCGGCAAGCAGGTCATTTTCAATGCCATGATGGCGACGCTGAATGCCGGCGACGAAGTCATCATTCCGGCCCCTTACTGGGTCAGCTACACTGATATCGTGTTGCTCTGCGACGGTGAGCCGGTGGTGGTTAATTGCGGGCTGGAAGACAATTTCAAGCTGACGCCGGAGAAGCTCGAGGCGGCAATCACGCCGAAAACCAAATGGCTGATGCTGAACAGTCCGTCGAACCCAACCGGCGCCGCCTATTCTGCCGATGACTTGAAGGCGCTTGCGGAGGTGCTCGCCAAGCACCCGCATGTCTGGGTGTTCACCGATGATATCTACGAGCACATCATCTATGACGACTTCGAATTCGCCACCATCGCCCAGGTTGCACCGGAGCTGAAGAGCCGGACATTGATTCTGAATGGGTGTTCCAAGGGCTACAGCATGACAGGCTGGCGGGTCGGCTATGGCGCCGGGCCGGCCAAACTGATCAGTGCGATGAATATGGTGCAGTCCCAGGCCTGCACCGGCACCTCGATCATCAGCCAATGGGCCGCGGTGACTGCACTCGAAGGCGATCAAAGCTTTCTCAAGGGCTGGGTCGACATCTTCAAGGAACGGCGCGACATCGTCGTTTCCATGCTCAACCAGGCGACCGGGCTCGACTGCCCGACGCCGGAAGGCGCGTTCTACGTCTACCCGTCGGTCGCCGGCTGCCTTGGCAAGAAAACGCCGGACGGCAAAGTGATCAAGAATGACGAGGATTTCTGCAACTATATCCTCGAGTCCGAAGGCGTCGGGATCGTGCATGGCGCCGCGTTCGGACTGGAGCCATTTTTTAGGCTTTCCTACGCGGCAGCAACCGATGTTGTGGAAGATTGCTGCGCCCGAATTCAACGGGCTTGTGCCAATTTAACTTAAGATTTCGGCCTTTTGGGCTGGTTTCAAGCGGACACGTTAAATTTTTCGTGTCCGCTTTTTACTTGCCCCCTCCTCCATGATTTGGAACCATACTGACATAAGGGCAACAAACACCGCGCATAAAGACGGTAAGCCCCTGCGACCACAGGGAAAGGAAGCGTCATATGTCAGGGAGGACACCTTCGGCACCACGCTGTGCCGCCATTATCGGACCATATCTCAGCGGTAAAACCACACTTCTCGAAGCACTCTTGCATCATTGCGGCGCCATTTCGCGGCGCGGCACGGTCAAAGAAGGCAACACGGTCGGCGATGCCGCACCGGAAGCGCGCGACCGCGGTATGGGAATCGAAATAAACGCCGCCAGCGCCGATTTTATGGGCGAACGTTGGCATTTTCTCGATTGCCCGGGCTCTATCGAGTTCCTACAAGACACACTGGCTGCGCTCACGGTTTGCGATATCGCAGTCGTCGTCTGCGAACCGGAACCGGAACGAGCGCAAACTCTTGGCCCCATCTTTCATGCGCTCGAGGAGCAAAAAATTCCTCATGTGGTCTATGTCAATAAAATGGACACAGCCAATGGCCGCGTGCCGGAGTTGATTTCCGCTCTGCAGGAGGTTTCCGCGAAACCTTTAGCCCTACGCCATGTACCGATCCGTGACGGGGAAGCCATCACCGGTTATGTGGATTTGGTGTCCGAGCGCGCCTACCATTACAAACCAGGGGAGCCATCAGCCTTGATTGAAATCCCTGATTCCGTCCAAGACCGGAACGAAGAAGCGCGACTCGAACTGATGGAGATCTTGGCGGATTTCGACGACGATCTGCTGGAAAAACTCCTCGAAGACGTTGTCCCACCAAAAGACGAAGTCTATGAGCATCTCACTCGAGATTTACGCGACGGTGATGTCGCCCCCGTTTTTCTGGGTGCTGCAGAACAAAATTTTGGTGTCTTTCGTTTGCTAAAGGCACTGCGCCATGAAACTCCGGAAGCGACTCAAACGCTCGAACGCCTCGGCGGTGTAGACGGCGAGCCGGCAGCGCAAATTTTCAAAACCTATCAACTTCCGCATACGGGCAAACTATCACTGGCCCGAATTTGGAAAGGGTCGGTCAAGGACGGCACTTCGTTTGGTAACAACCGTGTCAGTGGCCTTTCCATACTGAAAGGCCATACCTTAAATAGGCTTAGCGAAGGGGTGGTAGGCGACGTGGTTGGCATGGGCCGTCTCGAAGCCGTCAAAACCGGACAAGTGCTGACGCCTGCGGGTGCGCTAAACGATGCAATGTCTTGGCCCGAAACCCTAACGCCGGTCTATGGGCAAGCAATCCGCTCTGAACGCCGGGAAGACGACGTGAAAATGTCGACCGGTATCGCCAAGCTTATCGACGAGGATCCGTCTTATGTGATCGAGCATAATGAGGATACCCATGAGATGGTGATCTGGGGGCAAGGCGATATCCATCTTCGTGTCGCCGCCGACAAGCTCAAAGGGCGTTACAATGTGGCCGTTCAAAGCCAAATGCCGCAAACGCCTTACAAAGAATCTATCTCGAAGAGCACGCAACAGCATGCGCGTCACAAAAAGCAAAGTGGTGGCCATGGGGAATTCGGCGACGTTCATCTGGACATCAAGCCCGTATCACGCGGCACCGGATTCGAATTCGTCGATAAAATCACCGGCGGCGTCGTGCCGAAGCAATATATTCCGGCCGTCCAGAACGGCATCAAAGAATATATGACCGAAGGGCCGCTCGGATTTCCGGTCGTCGATGTGTCAGTAACTTTATTTGATGGGCAACATCATGCGGTGGATTCGTCCGAAATGGCGTTCAAACGCGCAGCCATCCTTGGCATGAAGAACGGCCTACCCAATTGCGGCCCTGTTTTGCTGGAGCCGGTGGCATTGGTCACTATCTCCGTGCCGAGCGAATTTACGGCCAAAGCCCAAGGCATGATCAGCAAGCGCCGTGGCCAAATCCTTGGTTTCGATGCCAAAGAAGGCTGGAAAAGTTGGGACGAAGTGCAAGCCCACATGCCACAATCGGAACTTTACGACCTTATCAATGAAATCCGGTCGCTAACGCTTGGCGTCGGTACCTTCAAATGGGAATTCGACCACTTGGCAGAATTAATGGGCCGAGACGCAGATATTATTGTCTCGGAACATAGAGCTGCGGCAGAGTAGAACAACAAACCACATGAAAAGGCGCGTGGTATTCCGCCGCGCGCCTTTTCATGAGAGAAACAAAACAAAGACACCAAACCATAAGGAATAAAGACATTGGATATCGCAGCAACCGCGAAAAAACTAATCGAAGCCCGCAAAGCGGACAGCATCATCACTTTGGACGAGTACCCGGCAGACGTCGCTGAGGCCTATGAGGTGCAACGCGCTGTCGCGAGTGGATATGGCGAAACAATAATCGGCTGGAAAGCGGCCTTTACCGCGGACGCCGCGATGGAAATGATGAAAACCGACGAGCCCGCCTACGGCCCCTTATTCGAAAACGCCACCTTGGAGTGCTGCGACACAATGAAGTCGCCGGAGCATTGTTTGCGCCGTATCGAGTGCGAATACGCCTTTAAGATGGGCGCCACATTCTCCCCTCAAGACGAGGAATATAGCACCGCCGACGTCACCGAAGCCGTCGCCTCGGTACACCCAGCCATCGAAGTGGTTCATGTCCGTGTCGACGGCGCGCTTGGTGTCGGCGCCCGGGCGGTCGTGGCAGACCATTGCGGCAACTACGCCTTTGTAACGGGTGCTGGCGCCAAAGAGTGGCACACGCTCGATATCGTCAACCAACCGGTCACCCTAACCGTTGACGGAGAGGAAGCCGTATCAGGGGGCGGTAAGAACGTACTCGGCCACCCAGTCACGTCGCTTGTGTGGTTGGTTAATCGCCTCTCACGCGACGGCATTACCCTTGAGGAAGGCCAGTTTATTACGACAGGTAGCTGCACCGGCATGCACCCGGTCCCGCAAAACTGCGAACTCGTTGCCGATTTCGGGCCTTTGGGACAATGTTTGCTGACTTGCAGCGCTTAATGCCGGTTTATTTCCTGCACCGCTTATTTGGCCTATTGGCCGGGATTGCCATTTCCATCGCCCCAGCACTCGCGGCGGAAAAAGATAATTGGTCGGACCTGATGAGCAAAAGCGAGATCGCGCGCGATCTTGGTGATTTGGTGAAATCGCAAGAATTCTTGGACCAAGCGTTGAAAAATGCACCTCCAGGTATTCCGGCCGCCATCAACAACGCCCAATTGGCAGACATTCTTATTCTCAAGGGGCAGCATGAAAAAGCGCGCGATGCGGCCAAACGAGGACTGGCATTTGCCGACGAGATCAGCCCGTTACCGCAATTACGAGGACAATTGCTCGAAGCTTTTGCCCACGCGTTACATAAAACCGGTGGCGACACGGCGGAAATTGCCCGCCAGGATAGTTCGGCACAGAAAATCCGCCAGGCTCGGAACAGCCCGCTCATTCCGCGGTATTTGGATTATGGATTGCGACACGCGCCATCGGGTTTCGTATTTCCCGCCCATCTCGGCAAGTTTCACCGAACCAACGCCAAACGTGCCGGCAAGAACACGCCACAAGTAGCAGGCAAATACGCCGTATGGTTGGGTGAGAGCGCTGTCTTCGCCACTATCGTCCTCTACACCAAAGGCGAAGAGTCCCTTCGCCAGCTATTCGATCAGGTGCGCGCGGTGACCAAGCACCATTACAAAGGCGCCAAACGCCTCGCCAAGGGCGAGTATAAGGTAGCAAAATCCGTCGGAATGAAGGGCCTGGAAGCACAGTGGCTACTCGCCGAGCCCGGAAAGAAAAACCGCCTGTGGCACGGGCTATATTTCATGGAACGGAAAAACACTATCATCCAACTTAGAGGCCGTGCGCTGGCAACAGAAGCCAAACGCGCGGCGAAGCTTATCGACGATTTGGTACGGTCCTTCGAATGGGGCCTGGCTTCAAAAAATTAAACACACGGATAATCAGAACAGTAAGGAGAAAAAATATGGTCGATGCCAATAAAGCCGCCGAGATTTTGGTGGCAGCGCACCTCAACAATGAACTGCTCGACGACATTCCCGATGACTGCAAACCGTCCTCGCCTGAAGAAGCGCTGCTGATACAAGAAATCATGCTAAAGCATCCGGACCTGACTTATATGGGCTGGAAAGTTGCGCTAACCAATAAAGCGCTGCAAGAAAAGGCCGGCGTGACCGAGCCCGCATATGGTCCTATTTTTCAGGAATTTGTCCAAGAGTCAGGCCATGTCTATGAAGCAGGCATGCCGACAGTTGGCGGTATCGAGTGTGAATTTGCCGTCATTCTCGGCAAGGATTTGCTCGCGTCCGGCGCGCCCTACACGATGGAACAAGGGGCCGACGCTGTCGCCACGATGCATCCCGCTATCGAGGTGACCGGCATGCGGTTCAAAACCCGGCCTGCTCTCGGACGCCCGGGCTCGACCATGGATTTCGCCGGTAATTACTCCTTTGTCTTCGCCGACGGCACTGCGGACTGGCGAAAATTTGACCTGCCGAATCATGGAGTAAAACACATCGTCAACGGCGAGGTGATCAAAGAATCCACCGGCGCCCATGTACTCGACAACCCGCTCAACTCAATCTGTTGGCTCGCCAACAAGCTCGCAGCCCGCGGTATGGATTTAAAAGCCGGTGATTGGATCAGTACCGGTGCCGCCACCGGACCAATTCCGGCCCCGGCCGGAGCGGATATTGTCGCGGACTTCGGTGAGCTCGGCTCATCGTCGTGTAAATTGCCGCCGCAATAAGCCTTAGCTTTTACGACAGCTGACCGCATAGCAATAACGCGGGGTCGTCTTCCGTTCATATTCATGGATATGCTCACTGATGACGATCCCGCCGAAGCCTGCCGCGGCGAGCGTACGCTGCAAATAGGCGCGACTGTGTAGGTACAAATTGTACGCGTTCAGTTCCGGCTCAGGGTTTTCGGTTTTAAACACCGTAAACACGAAGCCGCCATTTGGCTCTAGGGCCGCCGCCACAGCGGAAAATATTTCGTCCAAATCGCGAAAATGAAACAACATGGCGGCCGCAATGATCATCTCATAGGGCGCTCGAGCAGATTGCAGGAACGCCACGGCATCGCCCAAGATGAGATCGTCATAAATCATTTTCGTCTCCGCACGCCGCACCATTTCAGGTGAAATATCGATCCCATCCAGAACTTTCACCTGTGGCCGTAGAACAGCCCCGAGCGCACCGGTGCCGCAGCCAAGGTCCAACAAGCGGTTTATGGGCCGGGGCCATTCGAACTCCGTCGTCAACCGTTCAAGAACGATTTCGTGGCCATGATAATTACTGGTGACGAACTGGTCCCAATTTTGCGCCCGATGCCGATAGAAATTTTTCAGAAAGGCCTCGCCCGCCTGGGTCGGCACCGGCCCCGCGCCTTGTGATCCCAACAACAGAGATGCCCCGAGCGCATCTTCCGGCGCGCGCTCCAAATATAGCTGTAGCTCTTCCTCAACAACCGCCTTGTCACCCAGCAAAATTGCGGCCTTTGCGCCATGGAAGTAGGGATAGGCCAAAGCTGGGTCCATGTTGCGCAACTGCAGACACAAATCTCGCACGCTGCTGGGATCATCTTGCTCAAACAAAATTGCACATAGATTTTCGAACGATTTTTCATCGGCGAAATTCAACGACAAGGCTTGTTGATAGGCCTCCAGCGCGCCGTCGTCGTCACCCTGCCCTTCCAAAGCCAGGCCCAGATTGTGGTGAAATTCCGGCTTTACCGGGCCAAGTGTGATCGCCAAGCGAACATATTCCTCTGCGGTTTCCGGCTCTCCTTTCGCCAGATAGGCCGTTGCTAAGTTATTATGTGCATCGGCGTAGCGTTCGTCCTGCTTGATCGCCTGACGTAAAACCGGGACCGCATCATCGGGCTTACCCCGGTCAATTAGCGTAATGCCAAGATTATTTATGGCCACCGCATAGGCGGAATTCATTGCGATCGCCTGGCGCAAGACGCCTTCCGCTTGCTCAAGCGCGCCTCCCTGCCGCAACACTTCACCCAAATTATTGAAAAAGTTAGGTTGCGCATCGGGTATCTCGGTGGCTTTCGAAAGCCACTTGATAGCAATGTCGCCACTCCCCTGCCTGAATGCGATTATTCCCTTAAGATTAAGCGCTTCACCGAAATCGGGCGCGGCCTTTAGCAGCTCTTCACATACCTTATCCGCTTCCTCCAGCTTCCCCTCGCCATAAAGCGCGTTAGCTTGTGCCATGGCCGCCTGGAGGGATGCATGAGGCGCAGATGACATCCGCTTAGACCCTTTCGCAGCGGACGCAGAAACAGGGGCGCGGCTCATCATCGGAATTATACTCGTGGACCGCTTCGTGTAGGTCGATCAAACGCAAGCCCGCTTCCGCAACGCATGCCTCTATTTTTCTGCGGCTATGTTCGAAAAAACCCTGTTCGTTCAAACGAAGATCGCTTTCGGCATTTTTGAAGAGCGTAAAGATTGCCTGTCCCGACGGTCGCAACGCAGCGCAAACAGGTTTTAAGGCCGCCGTAAGGTCGCGAAAATGAAACAAAATCGCCGCAGCGACGACAATGCTATAGGTGTCCTTCCGGGCCACCAGAAAATCAAACAGATCGCCAGTTTCCAACGTGTCGTAAATTTTCTTTTCCTGCGCTTTACCCACCATATGGTTAGAGATATCGACACCATCCAGCGAGCCTACCGAGGGCTTCATCCGCACGCCGAGACTACCGGTGCCGCAACCGGCATCCAACACCCGCGCCGCCTCGTGGCCTTCCGATAGACACATGTCGAAGGCGGCCATGATAATATCGTGTCCGTTATAGGCCTCGACCACCGTCTCATCCCAATGAGCCGCGCGGATACGGTAAAAATTCTTTAGATACGCTTCGCTGGGACCATCGGGCAACGGAATGGCGCTACCGGCGCCGAGCACCAATTGACTACCGAGTTTATCCTCCGGGTCCAAAGACAGGTACTTAGCCATTGCGTGCCGGGCCGTTTCCGCCTGGCCTTCTGCAACCAGGGCCTGACCAAGATAGAACCACGCGAATGGCAAAGACGGTTGGCGTACCGTAAGGCCGGTGAAAAGCTCTACCACTTCCACATTCCTGTTTAGCCGCATCGCCTGCTTCGCCAAACATTCACAAATCACAGCGGAATTTTCCTCAAGCTCAAACGCACGCCGATAGAGCTCGTAAGCACGCGCCTCTTGTTTATCCTCCTCAAGCATCATGGCGAAATTAAGCAAACAATCTGCCTCAACCGCCGGCATTTTTACCGCCACCTCGAATGCAGCACGCCCTTCGGACCGCCGTTTAAGCTTCGCCAAGACCACCGCATAGTTTCCGTGCGCGCCGGGGAAACCAGGCTCAAGAGCGATCAATTTTTCAAAGCTTTCCGCAGCACCTTCAAAATCGCTGCCTTCGGAAAGACACACCGCTTGAAGGTGCAATGCCTCCAAATCTTTCGGCGTTTGTTCAATAAGGCGCCTGCAAGTCGCAATGGCATCGCCGAGTTGCCCCGTCATTTTTTGCGCCAACGCCAATCCGTAGAGATTTTCCGCCGTCGCTTCACCGAGTTCCACGGCCTTCCGGAATCCATCCGCTGCCGCCTCCTGCTGTCCAAGCGCCTGTGACATCGTCGCGAACGCCGCATTCAGGTGAGGATCAAAGGGGTCTAAGCTGAGAGCTTGTCGATAGGCGTTTGCGGCTTGCTGGACCGCACCGGACGCTTCATAAGCAACTGCGAGATTACCCAAAATTTCCGGCTCATCCGGGGCCAAATCAGCAGCCCTCATAAACGCCTCGACAGCGTCTTGCGGTCGCCCCGCTTGCAATAGAACAGCGCCCAACAGATGATGCCCATCAACCAAATTTGGCTCGCTTACAAGCAATGCACGGCACGCCAATTCTGCAGCGGTGAAATCGCCCGCCTCAAAATGCGCCATCGCGCGGTCGAATTCAGCTTCCAATCCGTCGCTCATTCCGTATTTTGCTTTTCTATCCGTCTAACAAAGTGGCGTTACCGTAATGAAATACTGGCGTCCCGCAAGCAATAGTCAGATTTTCCCTGGCCTAACCCGATGAGGCACATTTATGACACCGCGTAAAATGGACCGCGACGCTATACGGAAAGGCGCCTTCATCGACATAATGCGCGAAGGCGAACGGTTAGGCCTGTTCACAATCGCAAGTGAAAGCGAACGACGCGCATCCTTGGATCAAATCCTCAAAGACAGGCCCAAACAAGGCGGCATTTGGGTTTTTGGGTACGGATCGCTTATGTGGAATCCTGCGATGCATGTGACGGACAGACGTCTCGGGCGCGTTTATGGTTTGCACCGTTGCTATCGCATCTCATCGCCGATAGGCCGCGGCATGCCGGAGAAACCAGGGCTTACACTCTGTTTGGATCAAGGCGGCTCAGCCTCAGGAATGGCGCTTCGCCTCAACCGCAAGAGCGAAGAAGAACTTTCAATCCTGTGGGACCGAGAGATGATTACCGGTGCCTATAATGCGCGATGGGTTACAGTTGTGACCGAGGATGGCCCGTTGCCTGCCATCACCTTTGTCGCTAATCGAGATCATCCTCGCTATGTGGGCAAACAGTCCGATGACGAAATCGTGAAAATACTTGCGACGGCGGAAGGTTGTCTCGGTAGCGCACACGATTATCTCAAACAAACGATAGGTGAGTTGGAAAAACTAGGCTGGCGCGCGACCGAACTACACGCGCTCGAAAAACGCGTGAGCCGTTATAATCAGGCATAAAATTTAGGAGAAACTCGATGGCCGAAAAAATCACCAAATCCGATGAAGAATGGCGGGCACAACTAACCCCAGAACAATATCACGTCGCCCGTGAGGCAGGCACCGAACGCGCTTTCACCGGCACGTTCCACGATTGCAAAGACAAGGGCACCTATAAATGCATTTGCTGTGGGCAACCTCTGTTTTCCTCTGACACCAAGTTCGATTCAGGCACCGGGTGGCCGAGTTACTTCACCCCCATCACCGACGACGCCGTCGACGAGCACGAAGACAACAGTTTTTTCTCGCGCCGGACAGAAGTGGTTTGTGCACGCTGTGACGGACATTTGGGACACGTCTTCCCCGATGGCCCGAAGCCGACAGGATTGCGTTATTGCATCAATTCCGCATCCCTCGCCTTTGAGGCCGGAGACAAAACCGAGGAATAGTTACCTCTCCCTACCCCACTCAGCGACCACGGTTCGCACCGCCGTCGTCAGGACAGTAAGATCCTGCGCCTCTATAACCAGCGGGGGCATGAGATAAACAAAATCGCCGAAGGGCCGCACCCAAACCCCTTCGGCGACGAACCGCCGACGCATCGCATTTAAATCGGGCATGCGGTCCAATTGCACCACACCAATCGCTCCTTTGACCCGTACATCGGTGACACAGGGCAAGTCGGAACAATCCGCAAGCTCCGACATTAATTGCCCTTCGATCAGAGCCACTTGGCCCAACCGGTCTTCTTGCTCAAACAAATCCATCGATGCATTCGCCGCCGCGCAGGCAAGTGCATTGCCGGTGTAGGTCGGCCCGTGCATGAACGCCATGCTAGGATCATCGGACAGGAATGCTTCATAAACCCGGTCCGTCGCGATCGTCGCCGCTAACGCCATGGTGCCTCCGGTAAGCGCCTTTGAAAGGGTCATAATATCGGGGACAACATCGGCCTGTTCACAAGCGAACATGCTGCCGGTTCGGCCAAACCCTGTGGCGATTTCGTCTAGAATGAGCAACACATCGTAGCGTCGGCACGTTTCAGCAATCTTGGCCAACATTTCAGGCGTATGAAACTTCATGCCGCCAGCGGCTTGCACCAATGGCTCCAATATAACCGCCGCAACCCGCGTCGCTTCTCTTTGCAGAAACGACTCCAGTCCGGCAAAACCCGCTTCATCCCTTGGCAAGTTGAGGACAAATTGTTCGGGAATAACGCCTTTAAACAGCGTGTGCATTCCCTCTTCAGGGTCGCAAACCGACATGGCCGACATCGTGTCGCCGTGATAACCGCCGCGAAAGCTAATAAATTTTACGCGCCGCTTATCGCCCTGATTGCGCCAATATTGAATGGCCATTTTCAGGGCAATTTCGACAGACACCGATCCAGATTCAGAGAAAAACACATGATTCAAGTCACCCGGCAATAAATCAGCCAACCGTTTTGCCAGCGTCAACACCGGCTCATGAACGAAGCCCCCCAGCATCACGTGCGGCATTGCATTCAGTTGCTCGGTTACTTTTTCAGTAATGTGAGGGTGGCTATAACCGTGACACGCCGTCCACCAAGAGGACGTGCCATCAACAAGATCCGTACCGTCGCTCAGCTTTATACGCACGCCGTCGGCGCTAATGGCTGCCTCGGGCAGCGGCTGGGTCTGCATTTGGGCATACGGGAGCCAAAGATGCGGATATCCCGCCTTAGCCCAATCCGGCCAGTCCGCGTCACTCATTCGGCGGAGCGCACCTCGTAGGGCTCCAACCCAAGGCGATCAAAAAGTGCCTCGTCTTCATCCACGTCCGGATTCGGAGTGGTCAGAAGTTTTTCGCCGCAGAAAATGGAATTGGCACCGGCCATAAAGCAAAGCGCTTGGGCTTCATCGCTCATGTTCTCACGGCCAGCCGATAGCCGCACAAAACTCTTCGGCATCATGATGCGGGCAACCGCAATGGTGCGGATGAATTCGAGGATATCGAGTTCCTCATTGCCTGCAAGTGGCGTCCCATCCACTTGAACTAACATATTGATCGGCACGCTTTCGGGATGATCCGGCAAATTCGCCAGCGTCATCAGCATGCCTGCCCGGTCTTCGCGCGCCTCACCCATCCCGACAATGCCGCCGGAACAAACATTCATGCCCGACCCGCGAACATGGTCCAGCGTATCCAGCCGGTCCTTATAGGTTCGTGTCGTAATGATTTCTTCGTAGAACTCTTCCGACGTGTCCACATTGTGGTTGTAATAATCGAGCCCGGCCTCGGACAGGCGATCCGCCTGCGCTTTCGTCAGCATGCCAAGCGTCATGCAGGTTTCCATGCCAAGTGTCTTCACGCCCTTAACCATCTCAATAATGGCATCAAGATCGCGCTCTTTCGGGTTGCGCCATGCGGCCCCCATGCAAAAGCGCGACGCCCCGCCATCCTTTGCTTGGCGCGCTTCCGACAGAACCGCCTGTACTTCCATCAATTTCTCAGCCGGCAAGTCCGTATGATAGTGCGAACTCTGCGGACAATATTTGCAATCCTCCGGACACCCGCCTGTCTTGATGGAAAGAAGGCGGCTTTTCTGGACCTGATTGGCGTCGAAAGAAAGGCGGTGGGTCTGCTGCGCCTCAAACAAAAGATCATTAAAGGGCTGTGCAAACAAAGCGACGATTTCATCCCGGGACCAGTCATGGCGCAAGCCATCGGTTGGCGGTGGTGCAATCGTGTCGATTTCGGCCAGGCTCATGGAATATGCCTTCTGGTTAGAAAATTACAGGTGATGATTTCGCGCATATTCGTGAAGCCGAGCCCTAAAGTCAAACACGCGATTGACAGGCATGGTCCGGAAATCACACATTCAGCAGAGTTGCTTTGGAGTTAGACCGTGAAATCCCTAGACGATTACTGCCAAGAAAAACTCGATGACATGGAAGCGCGCAATTTGCGACGCACTCTCACCGACACGGACCGCTATGCACCCGCCAAAGCGCGGCGCAATGGCAAGGATATGATTTCCTTTTCCTGTAACGATTATCTCGACCTCTCACACCACCCTAAAGTCATCAAAGCAGCCCTGGAGGCCGCTAAACGGTACGGTGTGGGGTCCGGCGCATCGCGGCTGGTAACCGGCAACACGCCGCTCTATAGCGAGTTGGAGGCGAAACTCGCCAAGTTTAAAGGCACCGACGATGCCATGGTGTTCGGCAGCGGCTATCTCACCAATCTCGGTGCCATCCCTTGCCTTGTGGGCAAAGACGATTTGGTTATCGCCGACGAGCTGTGTCACGCTTGTCTTTATGCGGGCGCACAACTCAGCCGCGCCACCTTCAAAACCTTTCGTCACAGTGATTTGGACGAGCTGACCGACCTGTTGACGTCCGAGCGCCCAAATTACGGCAAATGCATGGTTCTGGTGGACGGCATTTACAGCATGGATGGCGACCGAGCGCCGATTAAGGACATTTCCCTATTAGCCGAACAACATGATGCCTGGCTATTGGTCGACGATGCGCACGGCCTTGGTGTCGTCGCCGGGGGCAAAGGCAGTACCTACGTAGACGGCAACCAAATGCCGGTGCCGTTACAAATGGGCACCCTCTCCAAGGCCATCGGCGGCTATGGCGGCTATCTCTGCGCCTCGCAACCGGTCATCGATTTCATCCGCACCCGAGCCCGGAGCTTCATCTACACGACCGGCCTGCCACCCGCGACACTGGCGGCCGCCATCGCGTCTTTAGATTTAATCGCCAACGACAAAGAGCTGGTCGCCAAACCCATGCGACACGCAAAGCTTTTCACTGACGCGCTTGGTTTACCGGAACCGGAAAGCTGCATTGTGCCGGTAATCCTGGGTGCGGCGGAAAAATCGCTCGAAGCCGGTGTCGCCCTTGAAGGTGAAGGTTTTATCGTCACCCCCATCCGCCCGCCCACCGTCGCCGAAGGCACATCGCGGCTGCGGGTCACCTTCACCGCCGAGCACGAAGAAGCCGACATTCTGCGCTTGGCAGAGGCTGTGCGGCCCTTCCTGCCGGAAGAACCCATCAATCAGTTTTCGTGAAACCGCTCTTTATCACCGCCACCGGCACCGGCATCGGCAAAACAATCGTCACCACGGTACTCGCCTGGCAGGCCCAGCAAGCAGGTAAGTCCGTACGCGTACTCAAGCCGGTTATCAGTGGTTTCACAGAAGACACGTTTGATGAGAGCGATACGGCGCTCATCCTGAGGAGTCTCGGTCTCGAAGAGACTGAAGATGCGATCAACAATATTTCGCCGTGGCGCTATAAGGCACCTTTAGCGCCTGACATGGCGGCCGCGAGAGAGAATAAGGCACTCGACTTCGAGCAGCTGACTTCCTACTGCACAGAAGCCGCCGAAGGGTCTGAAGATATTTTACTCATCGAAGGGGTTGGCGGATTAATGGTGCCGCTTACCGAAACCAAGACCGTCCTCGATTGGATCAAGGCGCTGGGCTGCTCTTCGCTCTTGGTCAGTGGGTCTTACCTCGGCACCATCAGCCACACACTGACCGCCATGGAAACCGCACAAAAATATGGGCTTCCGATCAACGCGATTATCATCAGCGAGTCCGAGGAGAGCCCCGTGCCACTCGCCGAAACCGCAGCGGCCATAGGGCGTTTTCTCCCGGGCACGCCTGTATTAGAGTTGCCGCGCTTACCCGCCGGGCCTGGGCCATGGCGACACGCGCCGAATTTGATAACAAGAGTTTTTTAATGGGGAGAATCATCGATGGGTATCGAATTGGGGTCCGATAACACGCGACCGGAGCCGGATGCGCTTTTGGTCGAGATCGCCGATTATGTATGCGACTTTCCCGCCGACGGCACGTTGGCGCGCGAAACGGCGCATCTGTGCCTGTTCGATACACTGGGCTGCGGCTTCGCCGCGCTCGACCACCCGGTGTGCCAAAACATGCTCGGCCCCGCCATGGAGGGCATGTCGCCGCCGATGGGCGCACGTGTCCCCGGCACCAACTATGTACTCGATCCCGTTACCGCCGCCTTTAACATTGGTACGCTTAACCGCTGGCTCGATTTTAACGATGCCTATTTCGGCAAAGAGGGCGGCCATCCGTCGGACAATCTCTGCGGTATCCTCGCCGCCGCCGACACGCTCTCCCAACAACGGCGGGCGCGGGGAGAAATTCCACTGACCATGGGCGATATTCTGACAGCCATGATCAAGGCCCATGAAATTCAGTGCAACATCGCCCAAATGAATGCCTTCAACTGGCACGGGCTCGATAATGACAATCTAACCAAGGTCGCCTCCACCGCTGTCACCACGCACATGTTGGGCGGCAATCGGGAGCAGATTACGAATGGCGTCTCTAACGCTTTCTGCGACGGCCCGGCGCTCCGCTCTTATCGCCACGCGCCCAATACGGGTTGGCGCAAAAGCTGGGCGGCAGCGGACGCCAGTGCCCGCGGCCTGTGGCATGCGCAATGGGCGGTCAAGGGCGAGATGGGCTACCCCGGCATCCTTAGCACCGAGACCAACGGCTATTACGACGCCTATTTCGGCGGCAAACCGTTTGAATTCATCCGCCCCTTTAGCAGCCATATTATGGAGAACGTTCAGTTCAAGTGTTGGCCGGCGGAGTTTCATTCCCAAACAGCCATCGAAAATGCGATCACATTGCATGACGAAGCCCTGCGCCGCTTCGACGAAATAGATCGTATTGAACTGGTGGGGCATCGGCATGGACTCAATCAAATCGACAAAAAAGGCCCTCTACACAATCCCGCTGACCGAGACCATTGCCTGCAATATATCGTCGCCATTGGCCTCCTCCATGGCGGCCTAATTTCGGAACATTACGAAGACGAGGCCGCGTCAGATGCGCGCATTGACCCGCTGCGCGACAAAATGACAACCCGAGAAGACAAAACCTATACCGAACGCTTCTACAACCCCGACGACACAGCGAACTGCAACGCGATGCAAATATTTTACAAGGACGGAACCTCAAGCGCTTTCATCGAAACCGAGTACCCCCTTGGCCATCCGCAGCGGCGCGCCGAAGGTAAGCCGGTGCTGACGGAAAAATTCCGCCGGAATCTCCAAGGTCGGCTCGGTACGGAAAAGGAGATGCGATTGCTTGCTCTTTTCGAGGATCGGACGGCGCTGGAAGCGCTTGCCGTGGACGAATTTATGACGCTGATGGCGCTGTAGCCTCCCGCCACCGTCAGCCTCCGCGATAGGCACGCAGCAAACGGACGCCACGGTCGCCGTATTTCTTTTTGAAAAACTTCTCCATTACCGGTTCGGCAACCGCTTTAAAACGTCCAAACGCCTCGTCACTCAATTGGTTGACGCGAAGCTGGCCGGCTAGAAATTCGATGTCTTGGGCTTGCCGGCGCGCCATCCGCCGGCTCGCCCCGACACCCGCCACCGCGGCGGCTTCGACATGAGATATCAAGTCCGGCGGTAGAGATTCGAGAAACTTCGCGTTGGCTACCCAAATATACGGCGTGTAGAAATGGTTGGTCGCCGTCAAATGTTTCTGCACATTTTGGAGACGACCGAGCCTAACGATGCCAGGCGGATTCATCTGGCCGTCGGCGACGCCCTTTTCCAATGCCCCGTAAAGCTCGCTCCATGAAATCGGCATGGGCACGGCACCGAACGCCTTGAGAAAAACCTGATGACTTTCAAGAGTCATCGTGCGGATGCGCAAACCTTTCAAATCTTCGGGCCGGACGATGGGGCGTTTGGAATTGGTCAGAACGAAAAGCCCTGCCGTATCGCCATAGCCGAGCACCTTAAGCGCCGTCTCTGCCTCTATTGCAGCGGCGAGCTCCTTCCCAAACGCCCCGTCATAGACGCGGTAAACCTCCGCCAAATAGCGGAACCGGAACGGATCGTTCAATATATCGATCATAGGGAATAGCTTGGTCAGTCCACCGATGGAGACGATCGCCGATTGGATGACGCCTTTTCGAACCAACGCCACCACATGGCTTTCCTTGCCCAGTTGGCCTTCCGGAAAGGTTTCCACGCGTAAAGCCCCCTTCGAACGCAACGCAACGTCCTTCTGAAACGCCACCGCCATCGCGCCGGTGGACGTTTCTAAAGGGTCATTACTGTTAAGGTGGGCGAGATAGAATACGCGGCTCTCCGACATGGACGAAGGTGCCGACGCCAGCCAAAAGCCTAACACCAGTAACGCGGCGATCAATCGTTTCATCGCTTGCAGTCTCCTTCGTTTATCCTATTTGTGGGTGAACCGCTCCGCGCCGTCCCAATCTTCCGGCGGCGGATTTAGCAAATAGGAATTGCACCGTCCCACGAACACTTCGGCGCATTGGTCGTCCGGATAACGTTCGCAATAGGTTTCGAAACACGACAAGGCTTTTTGCCACTTCATGGAGAAGTACAAGTCGAGGCCTTGTTCCCAGGCGTCGCAACGCGCCTCGATAACGGCATAGTCTCCGTTCAGCTTCATCGTTTCGCGTTCGCCCATCAACTCATATACGGTCTTCGGTTGCGAAGTGCCGACCGGCACTACCTTATCCATGCGGCGGAACAAGAACATCTCATCACATCGTTCGAATATCTCCTCGGAAACGAGTATCTGCGTACCGTACGCTTTATTAAGCGCCTCCAGACGTGCGGCATAATTGATTACCGCGCCGAATGCCGAATACTGCATGCGCACGGACGAACCCACATTGCCAACAATCGCCTCGCCCGTATGCAGGCCGAAACGGGTGAAGAAAGGCGTCTGCCCTGCTTCGACGAAACGCACGTCGAGCGCATTGCTCGCCTCACGACAAGCGAGGACGGCGCGGCATCCGTTAATCACATGATTTTCATCTTCCGTCGGCGCGTTCCACAGGCCCATGATGGCATCGCCGATGAATTTATCGATGACGCCCTTATTGTTGCGAACCGCCGGCGTCAACAATTCGAAATATTCGTTGAGCGCCCCGACCAGTCTTTCCGGGGGAAGCGATTCCGCGATACTAGTGAACCCCTTAATATCGGAAAACATCACCGTCAGCGGTTGGCGGCGAGAACTCAGGGCGACGTCGCGATTTTCCGACACGATGGCGCGCACGAGATCGCGGGGCACGTAGACGCTGAAGCTACGCAAACTGCGGGTCATGGTTTGAACCGCGTCCGTCAGCTGGTGCACCTCCTCGATCCGCGAGGAGGTATCGAGAGCACCTTCCAGGTCGAAGGCGCGAATTCTGTTGGTTTTCTCGACGATGAGGCGGATGGGGTCGGTCAGGTACCCGGACAGCCAATTGATCACGTAAATCGAGAGGATCAAGACCAGCCCCCCGGCCATCATGATCTCCAGGCTGGTTTGCTTAAGCGGCCCGACCAGTTCGTCACGCTGAACGGCGACAGCGATGGTCCATTTGCGCCCGTCGCCGATCATGAACTTACTGAACGACAGCATGAAGGTTTCGCCACCGGAGCCGATATCGGCTTCGAATTTGTCCTTGCCGGTACGCTTCCATGCCTTGACAGCGCCGGCCACGATCGGATCGGGCACACTGTCCGCCTTCAACAACCGGATTTTGCCGCCTTCATTGACGAACCCCATTTCCGGTTGTTGATGATGGCCGATCAAATGATCCTCTTCGTCGAGAAGAAAGACCTGACCATGCTCACCGATCCTCTGCCTTTGCAGGAATTTCGTCAGGGTGTCGAGGGTGATATCGGCGCCGATAACGCCGATCCGGGCGCCCGACGCGGTCGCGATGCGGCGCGAAACCGTCAAACCCACCAGACCGGAACTGGCGAAGACATAAGTGTTGGAGATGGTGACGCCGGGCTTTTCCCACACAGCCCGGTACCAGGGCCTTGCGCGCGGATCGTAGCGCACCGGACCGCGGGCGACTTTGCGAACGTCACCCCAATCGCCGTAAAAGATAAAACTATCCGCCCGCCGACCGGAGCTATCGTCGATGAAGCGCACCGCATGCTTGATATCGTCGGTGAGCGGTATCTCGTCCGGGCCGAGTTTCTCAAGTGTCGGCGGGATGCGGAAAATTTGATAAAAGTCGCCGTTATTCTCAAAGCCCATAAAAAGGCTGAAAACCTGCGGCAATGCGCTGACTTGGCGGTTGAAAAAGCCCAAATTACGGACCCGCCTTATCGACCCCCGGTCCGCGCGCACCAGTTCCGCGGTCGAGGCCACCGAATGGGCGACCGGATTGATCAGGTTCTTAACGTCGTTGCGCACCGACTGGACCGTCCGCGCCATGCTTTCGGTGGCCGTGTCCACCATCAAGGAGGCGTTACTCCAATAGAGGTAGCCCATCATACCCGTCGTCAACGGGACCGCCGCGAGCAGGTACGCCAAGGTGATGCCGATGCGCAGTTTTATCGTTGCGAGCGCCGCCATTCAGCTAAGCGTCTGTCGAAAATTTTAAATTCACACGTCGACTCCCCGTGAGGGACATTCTTCTCAGAAGTTGGAGCCTCCGGCAATCCCGGGGCGGTTCAAACTTCTTCACATTCACGTATTTTTATACACTGAGCGCGCTTCTAGTAAAGCTAGAGTTACAACCATACCCGTTAAATCTTCGGCCCACTAGCCGGGGGCCTAGCCTTGCGCCGCCAAATCAATTATTTTTCATGCGGCGGTCCTGTGCGCGCCACCCTTTGGCATCGAAACGGTCTAACCTCGGAACGAAGCTTATGAATATTATTCCCTCAGGTGGCGCCCACGGTGCCGAAATCACCGGCGTCAACCTCTCGAAACCGCTCGACGAAGCCACCTTCGAAGCGGTTATGAACGCCTTTCACGACCATGCGGTCATCGTGTTTCGCGATCAAACCCTTAGCGAACAGAATCACGTCGACTTTTCCGCCCGCATCGGTGAGATCGACAATGACGTGTATGGCCATTTCGCCCATCCCGATCACAATGAGATCATCATCCTCTCCAATATCCTAGACGAGGACGGCAACCCCATCGGCGTTCAGGAGGCAGGCCTGTTCTGGCATACAGACCTTGCCTACACGCAGACCCCGAGCCGCGCTTCGCTACTCCACTCCCTCGAAATTCCAGTGACCGAGGATGGCACGGTGTTAGGCGATACGCTTTTCTCCAACACAGCGGCGGCCTATGACGCGTTGTCTGATGACATCAAGGCGCGCATCCAAGGCAAGACCATCACGAATCGTCACGCCCATGCCTATTTTAAAAGCGGCCATGGGGAACAATTCAAAAAATCCGCCGAGGCGATGCATGATGTGATCCACCCGCTGGTCGTCGAGCACCCTTTCACCGGTCAAAAAATCCTCTTCTGTAACGAAGCCATGACCGTCTGCATCAATGAACTGCCGGAAGCAGAAAGCGACGAGCTGCTGGGCTTCCTCGTGGAGCATGTCAAAAAGCCCGAATTCGTCTACCGCCATAAATGGCAGGTGGGCGACCTGCTGGTGTGGGACAACTTCCCCACCCAACATTCGGTCGATCATAATTTCAAGCTGCCACTGCGCCGTCGCATGCAACGCATCACGGTGCGGGGGACCGTGCCGAAGGCGGCGTAAAGACTGTTCCGCCGCCGCGGAAATTCGATAGCGGCGAATTTACCTAGAGGCGGTGCAATGAAAGGGACGGACATAATAATCTTGGTTTAAAACTTTTAGTGATTTTAGCTCATTACAATTTTGACCAATCGGCAAACAGATTGAAAACCTGGACCATTTATTACTTTTTAGTGGTAAATTTGAAAAGAGATTACATGCCGGTTCTGGCCCGTAGGTCGCTCGGAGGTCTTTGTGTCTACACTTGATGCCCTCTACTATCCCTTTTCAAGATGTCTTGAAATTTCGCAGATGAAACAAATGCTTTTGCTGTTTGACAGCATCAGTTTTGTTGATCCCGTGGAGGATGAATATTGGAGAAGTAAGCTTATTCGAGACATCGAACCAGAACACAATGGTTTCAAAGCTTATCGCAACCTATCTGATTGTTTGCCATGGCTTCGCAAGGACGGGATAGTGAAAATTGTTGATCCACAATTACTGCATACGATCAATAACCCTCTTACCACCGCAGCCACTCTTAGCGACCTAAGCGATGTAAATTGGAAGCACGCCGCCAACCCTGTGAAGTTCAGTTTACCCACACAATATTTCGGCAACAATCAGCTACCCTGCTGGAATATATTTTCTCAAAAAATACCCTCTGCTATCGCAGAACTGCTTCGTACAGAAAAAACTCTGTCGAAGCATCTTCTTGACGATGGCGGTGAAGAATACGCTTGGTCCGTGTCATACGAAGCTGGCTCTGCAATCAGCATTAACGTTCACTTATTAGCCGCCGATGAATTAGGGTTAGCTCTCGTCACCGATAGCCGTCTACACCACGAACTTATGCTCATGAAGCTTTCCCGCAACACGGAAAGCTTGCCATCATCAATTCGTTTAGTGTCCTACGCAGATCGCGTGGCCAAGCATGCGGTAGTGCAGGTTCTCGGACAAATTTTACCCAAACAAAATTTGGAGCACCTTTCATTAGAAGATATCATTAGATTTCGTGATGATACAGCTAACCTTCGACACGAACTTTTTGACGAAATTCGTGCCAACATCCTGTCGGAGATTGATCCAAACAATCCAGACGAATATTTTCAAGTTGAAAATAATTTGGTTCAAACCTTACTGAAATCAGCTAAGACCTATAGCGACGAAATCGCGGCAAAACGTGACCATTTATGGCCAACCTTGATGGGAAGTATGACGGGTAGCTTGCCTGCCAGTGCCTCCACCGCAGGCTTAATGGCATCCTACATATTTGGGTCCGGTTATGTGCTTGCAGCATCAATTATTCTAGCCGCACTTCAACCACTTACAGCTACATTAGATTGGCGAGCAGATTTAAAGAAATTAAACCGTAAAGCACCGAGTTCGGTTGCGTATTTAACTCAAGTATCGTCGCTTAACCGAGGGTGATTCGATTTTTGTCTTCTTGGAATATAGCGCCTAATTGGTTTTGCGTTAAAGAACACGGACCTACTCCGCAGCCGCCTTTATGTAATACCCGCCGACGATGCCCTTGGCCTTCAATGCCTCCGCTTCGGCCTTCGAATAGCCAATCTCTTCCAGAATCTCGTCGTTATTCTCGCCCAAATGCGGGCTATGGGTCAGGCGGTGGCCGTCTTCGGGCAAGGGCTGTCCGGCGATGGTCGCCATTGGCAGCTGGCCCAGCGTATCGTTCTCGATCCAATGAACCGCGTTCATGGCCTTAACCTGTGGGTCATCGAATAATTCGTGATGCGTGTGGACTTTGGCATTAAGTACATCAATCTCGTCCAATGCTTTGTTCCACTCCTCACTTGTTTTGGTTTCGATGACCGGGCGGATCCCCGAAAGCAGGTCTTCGCGGTATTTGACCCGGTCCTGCGCATCGATAAATCTCGGATCTTCGAGCCATTCCTCCTTACCGATCAATTTACAAAACGCTGTGAAATGCGTATCGCGCCGGGCATTGATGCTCATATAGCCGTCTTTGGTTTTGAAGCAGCCATTGGGCATGCCGATCGGTTCGGCATCACCATCTTGAAGATAGGATTCCATCATCGCCGCTTCCTGGAAGGTGAGTGATGCTTCCAACAAACTAGTGTGAATATGCTTACCCTTACCCTTCATAGCGCGGCGGTAGAGGGCGGCGGACACGGCCTGGAAACAATAGAGCCCCGCGCCGAAATCAATCGTTAGCATGTTCATCCGTTGCGGCATGCCCGTGGCATCCCGGTTGATCGACATCATCCCCGTATAGGCCTGCATGACCGAGTCCGTTGCGGGTAAATCCCGGCGCGGGCCTTCATTGCCGAATCCGGTGACCGATAAGTAGATGACCGACGGATTGGTCTTGATCACACTATCGTAGTCGAGATCGAATTTATCGATCTTGCCGACCCGGTAATTCTGCAAAATCACGTCGGCCTCGGCCGCCAGCTTCTGCGCAATTTCAACGCCCTCATCCGATTTGAGATTAACCCCAATAGAGCGCTTGCCGCGATGAACCACGACAGAATGTGCCGTATGGTCACCCTTATGCTTGCCCAACTGACGGCTCCAGCAACCGGTTCCCGGGGGCTCCAGCTTGATCACGTCGGCGCCATTGCGCGCCAGCATCATGCCACAATAGGGCGCTGCCACCCCTTGCGATAAATCCAGAACCTTTAAACCCTCGAACGGGAGATCGTCGGTCATCTTTATGTCCTCTAAGCCTAACCAGTTTTGACGCGACTATACCCACTCGGAAGGGCAAGGTCACGACAGCGCAATTGCCGAAATCTATAAGGCGCGCGATAATAAACAAAAGAATTCGAAAATTTAGGGGAGCCCAATGGCCACGGCCAAAAACAAGGGCATTAAAACGACCCTCAAAGTCGTGCCGACGGGTGATGCGCTCGGCGCCGATTTGTTGGGCGTGCATTTCGATAGGCTGACCGAGCAGGATTACGCCGTGATTCGCCAAGCTTGGCGAGATCATTTGGTGCTTCGAATCGGCGGTTCCGCCATCGATGAAGGGGGCTTTCTGGACTTCACACGTCAATTCGGCCAGCCCATGATGGCGCCGGCATATCCGGTCGCGAAAAAGAAAAGCCAACGCACACAAACACCGATCACGTACGTCACCAATATTCGCGACGACCAGGGCCGTCCTTTGGGGGCGCTGGGCGCAGACGCGCTGGCTTGGCACAGTGATATGGCCTACAGCGAAGCGCCGCCTGTCCACACGCTTTTACATGCTTTGGAGATCCCTGAAAGCGGCGGCAACACCAGTTTCCTCAACATGTATATGCTTTACGAAGCGTTGAGCCCGTCGCTACAGCGCCTTGCCGACAATTTAATTGTCTGCCACCCGCCCGTCGAGAACACGACAGACGCAGAGCAACCCAACGCCACGTCGCACCCCATGGTTCAACTCAATCCCGAAACGGAGCGCAAAGCATTGTTCCTTGGCCGCCGCCCGCGCGCATCACTCGAGGGCATTCCACGCGATGAAGCTGAAGATATCCTCGACCGCCTTTGGGCCTATACCAACCAAAGTAAATTCGCCTGGACACAGCGCTGGCGGAGTGGCGATTTAGTGATGTGGGATAATCGCTATGTCATGCACCGTCGCGACGCCTTTGATGACAATACATCCCGATTATTACGCCGTGTCACACTTTCCGCGGACGCTGTCTCTCTATAGAATGAGCCCGTTTCAGGCACGATGAACTTTGGAATTACGAAAATGGTTAAGAACCTCAGCAAAGACCAAATTGAACAGTACAACGAAGAAGGCTTTACGCTGATCGAAGACGCGTTGCCGGCTGAAATGCTTGCGGAAATGCTGCGGCTGACGGACGAGGCCGTGGAAGGCGCGCGCGGTTTAGTCGATGACGATGATTGCTATGACCTGGAAGAAACCCACACCCCGGATGAACCACGAGTGCGGCGCCTGAAATCGCCTTTCGAACACTGGAAATTCTTCAACGATTTTCTCCGAAGCCCCGAAGTGCTTGATGTGATCGAACCCCTGATGGGCCCGAACATCAGGCTTTATAACAACAAAATGAACATGAAAGCGCCGGGTTACGGCGCCGCCGTCGAGTGGCATCAGGATTGGGCATTTTATCCCCACACCAACGATGTGGGGTGCGCTGTCGGCATCTATTTGGACGATGTGGTGGAAAAAAACGGCCCGATGATGATTGTCCCGAAATCCCACAAAGGGCCGGTCATCGACCATAACTCCAAAGGATATTTTTGTGGCGCCATAGACCCGGTCAAATCGCCATTAGACTATGACAGCGCCGTACCGCTTATGGGGCCTGCGGGCACCATGACAATCCATCATGTGCGCGCCATTCACGGCTCTGCGCTCAATCATTCCGAAAAATCGCGCCGGCTATTGCTGCAAGGCTATTTCGCCGCGGATGCTTGGCCAATCCGGGGCTTTAGACCCGGCCAGACGCTGGGCGAATTCAATGAATTGGTGGTTCGCGGTGAACCCACATTAGAGCCGCGTTTGGCGGACGTGCCGGTACGCATGCCTTACCCGGAAGCGCCCCATCAAGGCTCCATTTACGAAAACCAACACATCCTTGAGAACCGCTATTTCGACTCAGTGGGCGAACACAAAGACGTCGCCGCAGAGTAAGCTTAGGCGATCCTGTCGGCCCGGGTCGGGAACATGATTGGAATTGCCGCGCCCAAAAGGTATCCCGCGGTGCAAATCGCCAATCCATAGAGATTGACCCCGAGGTCATCTGCATATTTACCCATGCCCACATCGAACGCAGCGGGAATGATCGATGTCATAGCAACTCCCTCGATCACCAATAATACGCCGAAAATCAATCCCGGCCAAAAGGCGAGATGGAAGCTCAATCGGCCTGCAGCACTAATCCACGATAACAAAAATATCGGTGCAAGCCCCATCACCATGGTCCCGCTGATCGTGGTCGCCGCAATGATCGCCGGTCCCGCATGGTCTCCGAGATAGATACTGAAGAGCGGTAAATTACCAAACAAAGCAAGGGCGGCCATCAACCAACGCCCGCGCACCGCATGACCTTCGGTCGCGGGCGCATAATCGTTGCGCCAATCACGTGCGCCCAGTTTCGCCGCGGAAGCAAAGGTGGAATCGAGCGTCGAGCCCGCACTGGTCAACATAATCGCGTTAAAGACCAACAACATTGGTAAGCCGAATGCACCGGGCACCGCCACCACCGCAGCCCCCTCCAACCCTTGCGCACGGGAATAAAGCCCAACCAACGAAAATAACAAAATAAAGCCGCCGGATACCAGTCCAGCTAAGATAAACCCCTTCACCATCCGTTTTGGACTGGTGATAAAGGCCCTATCCGTCATGACCGGGTCATGAAACCCGTAACTAAGGCACTGCACCAGTGCCAAACACAGAAAAGTGGATCCGGCCATCATCGTAGAGCCACTCACTTCTGGAAGCCCGGTCGCGGCTAATCCGGGCCCGACCGTTCCCAACACCACCACTAACAGAACAGCGGCCAGCACCATTTGCGCACCGTCTGTAAGGAGGCTCGACCGCAGCCCCCCACGCCAAGAATAAAATAAGGTAAAGGCTGTAATCGCGCCCACGGCAATCCAATAGCCGGAACTACCTTCCGCTCCAAAATACAAGCCGCCTACTTTGGTGTTTGACCAAATTTCATTGAACAAACGAATCGCAATAGCCGCCAAAAAAAGCTTGGCGCAAAACGCGCCGTATTTGGCTACCAGAAAGCTCGAAAGCGAACCCCAACCACCACGGGTTCGGATGAAATAAATTGTGACGCCAACAACGACAAAACAAAGATAATAAGCCGCATAACCCAAGCCGCCGATCCAGCCATAGTCCGCACCCAGATTTGCCGCATTGGCAATCGATTTTGCAAATATCCAAGTGATGGCGGCACTCGCCACCAATAACAACAAGCCGGGCTCAGCGCCGCTTTTACCTTCACCATTAAAAAATTGGGTTGCACTAACGCGGGCTGGCATCATGAGCCAAATCAGAACAGCGTAGCCTGCCAGTACCAACCAGGGGGCGAATGACGCAAGCTCCATGGCGGCTTAGTCCTCCTCATCAACGGCAACGTGCCGAGAATTGGCTGGGGCGGCAGGGATCGAACCTGCGAATCACGGGATCAAAACCCGTTGCCTTACC
>Ga0055584_100000204_pt1 | contig 55865 bp, 42 predicted proteins | sample OSDHelmetaG_FD_58716 | JGI IMG/M metagenome (GOLD analysis project Ga0055584, IMG submission 58716) | Pelagic marine sediment microbial communities from the LTER site Helgoland, North Sea, for post-phytoplankton bloom and carbon turnover... | ecosystem: Environmental > Aquatic > Marine >... | reverse complement strand
CCTGACCGGCAGGTTCGCCCCGGCGGGCCGTTCTCGTCCCGGAATCGGGGGACCTGACCGACAGGTTCGCGCCGGTGGGCCGGTTTCGTCCCGAAATCGGGGGACCTGACCGGCAGGTTCGCGCCGGCGGGCCGGTTTCGTCCCGAAATCGGGGGACCTGACCGACAGGTTCGCGCCGGTGGCGCGTCACGGCCGCGGCCACGGCAGCCCTCAGGGCGACAGCAAGCCGCACCCAGCAAGCGTGCGGCGCCACGGAACACAGCAAACGTGGCGAGCAGCAAGCAACCCCGCGCTCAAGCGCGCCTCACCCCGGCTCAGTCCCGGTAGTCGTCCGCGGTGCGGCCGGCGCGCTCCATCCAGCGGTACATCTGCTGCCGCGACAGGCCCAGCGTGCGCGCGGCGGCGGCGATTCGGCCCTTCTGCTCCCGCAGCGCCTCCTCGATCTGCTCGTCGGGCGGGAGGATTGCGGGCGCCGACGGCAACGTGGCGTTGAGCCCCCGCGGATCCGGCGTGGGCAGTGATTCGACTCGGGGAGCGGCGATGGCGCTGCCGGCGTCGAGCGCGGCCCGGACTTCGGGGCCCAGCTCCAACGGCCCCCCGGGGCGGCTCGCGATGCGCGCGATGCCGATGCAGTTCACCAGCCCGCGCACGTTCAGCGGCCAGTCGTGGCGCAGGAGCGCCTCCGCCAGCGATGCGCTCAGCGCTCGGGGTGCTTCGCCGTGCCCCGCCAGCACGTGCTGGACCAGCAGCGGCACGTCTTCGCGGCGGGACCGCAGCGGCGGGAGGTGGATGGGCCACTGGGACAGCCGCGCGTACAGGTCGGCGCGGAATCGCTGGGACCGGACCTCCGCGACCAGGTCGCGATTCGTCGCCGCCACCACGCGCACGTCGACCGCGATGTCGCGCGTCTCACCCACGGGCCGAACCTGGTGGGACTCCAGCACCCGCAGCAGCTTCACCTGCAACGCCGCCGGCATCTCGCCGACTTCGTCCAGGAACAGCGTTCCCCCGTCCGCCGCCCGGAAGAGCCCGCGGTTGGCCTCGACCGCCCCGGTGAACGCGCCCTTGCGGTGCCCGAACAGCTCCGACTCCAGCACGCCCTCGGCGAAGGCGCCGCAGTTGACGGCCACGAACTTGCCGTTGCGACCGCTCAACCGGTGCAGCGTGCGCGCGGAGACCTCTTTGCCCGTCCCCGTCTCACCCGTCAGCAGGACCGAAGTGGGGTGCGGAGCAACCTGGCTGATCACCCGCACCAGCTCCAGCGCGGCAAAGGACTGGCCGATCAACTCCGGATCCGGATCGCCGGCCCCCGACGGCGGCGGCGCCGCGATGACGAAGTGGCTGTCCCCCGCCCGGATCACGTCGCCGAACTGAACCGGCCGCTCGCCCTGCAGGGACTCGCCGTTGATCCGCGTCCCGTTGCGGCTGCCGTCGTCCCGCGCGAGCCACGTCCCGCGGCGCAGATGGAGCGTGAAGTGCTCACGCGACATGCGCGCGTCATCCAGGGGACCGCTCGGAAACACCTCGCAACCGCGGCCCAGCACGAGCTGCCGGCCCGTCATGTCGACCCGCTCGGGCCCCCGCAGTCCGTCGGCACCAACGGCCAGCACGAGTTGCGGCGCTCCACGGACCGGGGCTTCTCCCCCATCCATGGTCACGTCGCTGGCGATCATCGTGGCGGTGGCGCTCTGAGACATTCCCTCTCCGGCCGCAGATCCTACCCGTCCGCGCCGCTCGACGGGCTGACCGGCTCGAACGACGTCGTTCGGACGGGCGCCGAAGAAGCAGCCCTGATCTACCCTGGCGACCCCCAACGCCCGGGGAACCGGAGGAGCGATGCGCGCGCTGTTCGTCATGGACCCTCTCTCGACGGTCAACGTCCACGGTGACTCCAGCTACGTGCTGATGCTCGAGTGGCAGGCTCGGGGCGGCGAGGTCTGGCACTGCCTGCCCGACGACCTGTTCATCGCCGACGGCGAGATGAACGCCCAGGCCTCGCGCCTGCAGGTCGGCCCCCGCCCCCGGGTCGCCGACGTCCTGGAGACCGCGGTCATCGGGAGCCGCTCCCTGGAAGCCGTCTTCCAGCGCAAGGACCCGCCCTTCCACATGGGCTACGTCTTCACGACCTACATGCTGGACGTCGCCGCCCAGCACAGCGTCGTCGTCAACCGGCCCTCGGGCCTCCGCGACGCCAACGAGAAGATGCTGTGCTTCGCCTTCCCTGACCTCACGCCCGACGCCGTCGTCACCAACCGCCCCGACGGCGTGCGCAAGTTCGTGGCCGAGCACGGCGGCATCGCGATCATCAAGCCGTGGGACGGCAACGGCGGCCGCGGGATCTTCGTGCTCCGGGAAGACGACAAGAACCTCAACGCCCTGATCGAGACCAGCACCGCCGACGGCCGCGAGTACGCCATCGTGCAGGAGTACCTTCCGGCCATCGCCCAGGGCGACAAGCGCATCATCCTGGTCAACGGCGAACCGAAGGGCGCGTTCCTGCGGATCCCCCCGAAAAACGACCACCGCGGGAATATGCACGTGGGCGCGACCGTCCAACCTTGTGACATGTCTGAAGTGGACCGGCACATCTGCGAACGCCTCGCGCCCTACCTGAAGGCCAACGGACTGATCTTCACGGGCATCGACGTCATCGGGGACAAGTTGACCGAGGTGAATGTGACGAGCCCCACGGGGCTCCAGGAGTGCCACCGCTTGTACGGGACGAGCATCGAGGTCGACATCGTCGACGCGGTGCTCGCCGCAAGGAGCGCATCATGCTGACCCGACGGATTCTCCTCGTTCTGCTCGCCCTGGCTGTGCCTTCGTTGGCTCACGCGGGGCTGACGAAGAACTACTCCGGCAAGAACTTCGACGGGAAGAACCCGCTCGGCGTTCCCCGCCCCGAGTTCGCCGCCGCCCAGGAGGGCCTGGACCTCGTCTACCAGCGCCGGTACGCCGAAGCGCTCGAGATCTTCGAGATCGCCGGCATCGACTTCCCCGACTCCCCGCTGGGCCCCGTCGGCCGCGCCGTCGCCTACCAGTCCTGGATGTTCGAGAACTACGACTACAAGTGGGACGGCGCCTTCAAGACCGAGGTCGCCGAGGCCGGCCAGCGCTTCAAGGCCGTGCGCCGCCAGCGTGACCGCAAGTCCTGGAACCAGTTCCTCGAAGCGGTGATGCTGGGCCTGGAGGCGATGTACGACATCCGCCACCTGGAGTACCTGTCGGCGTTCAACCAGGCGTGGGACGCGCTGGAGCTCATCAAGAAGGTCCAGCGGGCCGAGCCCGACTTCAAGGACCCGCAGCTCGCGCTCGGTCTCTACAACTACTGGCGCACGGTCTTCACCGAGACCGTCGACGGGCTGCCCAAGTTCGGCGACAAGCGCGCCCTCGGCATCAAGCAGATGCTGGAGGCGAAGGAGGGCGGCCTGCTCGCGCCGGCGCCCGCCAGCCTCTGCCTCACCTACTCCTACATGGAGCAGGAGAACTGGGCGGCGGCCGAGAAGGAGGGCAACTGGGCCCACGAGCGCTACCCCACGAACCTCATCAATGAGATGACGCTGGGCCGGGTCTACCGGGGCGCGAAGAAGTGGGAGAAGAGCCTGGCGGCCTTCGCCAACATCCAGCGCTTCGCCCCCGAGAACACCCGCGTCCTCTGGCACATCGGGGAGACCTGGTACAAGTCCCGCAAGGACAACCGCAAGGCCTTCGACGCCTTCAAGGCGTACCTGGAGTCGGGCCCCGCCAAGGAGTACCGGGCCCACGCCCAGTACCGGCTGGGACAGGTCGAGCGACGCAACCGCCGCTACGAGCAGGCGCTGTACTGGCTCAAGCAGGCGGCGGCCACGAACCCGAAGTGGAAGGCTCCGGCCGAGCGCATCGTGGAGGTCGAGGCCGAGCAGGTCCGTCGCGACGAGCGCCGCAAGGAGAAGTACTCCAAGCAACGCGAGCGCGCCGGCGACCCCAACGCCAAGAAGCGCTACCTCGAAGAGAAGGCGAAGACCGAAGCCGTCGAGTAGCCGTCGCTCAGATGTTGATCGACCGGGGCAGCGTCGCCGGGTCCAGCACCCGGTAGGGAAGCCAACGCTCTGCGCTCCGCTGTTGGATCGTCGCGCTCACCGACTCCAGCCGCTCGCGGAACGCCTCGACCGCCTCCCGCTCAGCCTTGCTGCGGAAGGTGCCCAGGGGGTAGCGCCCGAGCCGCGAGTGCACGACGCCGCCGAGCAGGCTCAGCGACTCGATCTGCAAGTTCGCCATGTCCAGAGGCGGCATCGTCTTCAGCAGATCGAAGGGCTCGTCGACCGGGCGATAGGCCGACACCGGGAAGACCGCCGTGCACGCCATCAGGTCTGCCTGGGGCTGGTTGACCCCCCAGTGCCCGGCGCTCGCAGTGAAGACCACCTGCGTCAGCACGCGAACGAGTCGCTGCCGGTCCTGGATCGATGCGAAGCCGGCCAGTCGGCCCCCCTGTTGGCTGGTTGCTTCGGTGTGCCAGGCCTGCAGGTCCGCGTCGTCCGCCACCGCCGCGTCGTCGTCGTAGTTCGCCTCGACGAAGTCGCCGACAAACCCTTCGATCGCGCGCCACACCAGCAGCGCGTCGTCCCGCCAGGGGTAGGTGATCTGGGCACCCATCGTCCCCCGCGACTTGAGGTACTCGGGCAGCGCCAGCGCGTCGACCCCGAACGACGTCAGGCCCCAGGCCGCCAGCTTCAAGCTGGAGCTGAGCTTCGTCGGCAGCAGCCGGTCCACGATGTTCTTGGGCGCCACCAGCGTCTCGTGAGCCGCGTAGTTGATGGCGATCGTGCCTTCGAAGTGGGGGCGGAGCAGCCGAGAGACGGGGTGGCCGTGGGGCAGAACCCGGTGGAGCGAAACGACCAGGGGGTCGAGCAGCAGGTGGGTCTGCCCCAGGTGCGCGACCATCTCGTGGTGGGTGGCCAGCGCGCTCAAGGCGAACAGCCGAGCCTTCGGCCAGTCGGGGATGGAACCGCGAAGGAGGGCGGGCTGATCGCCCGCGAGCTGGATCCCGACCAGGCGAAGGCGGTCCTCGTCGTGGGGCTGCATCAGCCACAGGCGGGGAGCGGCGCTGTACTTCGGCCCATCGGGGAAGTCGCCGTACTCCAGGTCCTCGAGCATGGTGAGGTCGACGACGAAGGCGCGTCCCTCCTGCAGACCCTTGGGGTCCAGGGGAACTCCCTCCAGGCGCGGATCCCCGGGCGCCACCGCCTCGATGAGGATCGGGTTGGGCCCGGTCACCAGCATCCACTCCAGGAGCTCGTCGGGGTCGCGTCGCAGGCCGTCGGGCTTCGGCAGCGTCTGGTAGACGGCGAAGTAGTCCTCCATGGAGGTCGGGTCGACCCGCTCCTCCTCGATCACCGCCCGGGTGATCTCGTTGAGGATGGCGAAGGGATCGAACACCCCGCGGCCCAAGAGCCCCGTCGCCATGCCCAGCACCTGGCTGTGCGCCACGTGGCGCTCGGCGACCGCGCGCAGGCCGTCGCGGGACACGTCCGAGTCGGCTTCGGCTTCGACGGGTTGAAAGTCGTCGGACTCGAGATCGACCTGGTTCCGGTGGAACTCCAGCACCTTGAGCGGCGGCAGCTTCAGGTCCGAGAGGTCGAGCTCGCCGGCGAGCGCCCGCGCTGCGTCTTCGCTGCCGTGGACTCGCTCCCACTGCAGCCGGTTTCGCAGGATCTCCAGAGACACCACAACCACCTGGCCGATCCACCCCAGGGTGGGCACCTGCGACAACGGCAAGTGCGCGCTCAGCGCAAGCGGAGGCAGGAATTCATAGGAAAAGGACCACTGATCAGACATATCACCCCCCAAGAGTGCGGGTCACGGCTCTCCAGACTGCGTCCTGAGCGGCCCCCGCCGAAAACAAACTGAACAACGCCACGACGATGCCCGCCGCGCCGATTCCACCGCTGACCCAGCCGGCGGTGTCGCCCACATGGTGGCGCACCGGCCACGCCGTCGTCGCGGCGATGAGCCCCGCCGGGATGCCGGCCATCAGGCCCAGCCAGCGGCCCCGGCGCGAGAGCGCTTCGATGGCGACCAGCCGGACCTCGTGGTCGAGCTCGGTCGCCGCCAACATCGCCTGGTAGCCCTGAGACTCCTGGATGGCGCCGGCGAGCAAGCCCGCGAACAGCACCGACGCGCCCAGCAGGCCCGCCACCGCGATGCGGCCGTGAGCGACCCGCCGCTTGTCGTCGGGGTCCGGCGGCCACCGGACGGCGGCGGCAAACGCGGCCCCCGAACCAAGCAGCGCGAACAGCCCGGGAAGAGCGCCGGCAGGCCCCAGATCCAGCGCCGTCCCCACCCCCAGCGAGATCGCGCCCACCCCCAACACACCCGCCGCAGGCAGCGCGTGGGGAATGCTCCACTGGGCGTCGGGCGTCGAACCCGCGATCGACACCGCCAGACCCAGGGCCGACATCGCCAACAGCCCGGCCGCGCCCAGCAACCCAAGCGTCGTCGTGTGGATGCTGGCCCCGAGGCCGGCCGCGGCCAACATCGGCGCGGTCTCCGGGCTGACGGCCGCCAGCGCCTTGCGGGTCATCGTGATGCCGCTGATCGTGCCCAGGCCGCCCAGCGTCGCCACGCCGGCCGGAGCGACGACCCAGAGCGCCGCGGGGATGCGCTTGCCGACGCCTTGCAGCACGGTCAGCAGCCCGCCGCCCACGCCCCCGAGGCCCGCCAGCAGCAGGATCAGGTACATGAACGGTCCGCCTTCGCTGAACATGTCCAACACGGTGGTCAAGGGCTCCCCAGTCGAGGCGCGAGCATGGCGCGCGGGCGGGGACCGTGTCGATCGACGGACTCACTTCCGCGACGGCGCTCAGCGATCGCGCATCCAACCGGGCCGCTTCATCTCGTCGGGGCGCGGCGCCTGGAGGATGGCGAGCGAGCCCGACGTCGCCCCGAATCGGGAGTCGCGGAGCGCCGTCCACGACTCGGCCGACGGCGCCCCCGCCAGGGCCGCCCGGTAGAGGTCCAGAAGCGGGGCCACCTCTTCGGGCCGGTGATCGACGAGCTCCACCCGAAAGCGCAGGAGCCCCGCGTCGAGGAACCGCGGGAGGTCGCGCAGCCCCGACTGGGCCTCGGCGTTGAAGACCGTGTTCCGGCAGCCCATGTCTGCTTCGACGCGATGCAGTTGGCCGTCGCGTCCCCGCAGGTGCAGCGCGTGGCGCTCGCACGGGGTCCCGCAGTCCTTCTTGCTGTCGCCGTCGCTGAGGAAGCGGGCGAAGACGCAGTGCTCGGTGTGGAAGATGGGGAGGTGGTGGTGGGCGATGAGTTCGAGGCGGCCCGCCGTGTCCGGCTCGGCCAGGGCCGCGGCCTGAGCGGCGTTGAGGTCGTGCCCGGGCGACAAGCGGGAGAGGCCCGCGTCCAGCAGCAGCCGGACCGTGCGGCGGTTGGCGGCGTTGAGGCTGAAGTCGCCATGCAGGGGGACCGAGGCTTCGCCCAGAAGCGAGTGCAGCAGGCCCAGGCTCCGAACCAGGATCGCGTCGGCGTCGAGCTTGAGCAGGAAGCGACGCAGGTTCTCTTCGGCGGGCTTGAGCACCCGGGGGGAGACCGCGATCGCGCGCTTGCCGGCGGCCTGAACGCGGCGGACCGCGTCGCCGAGGCCCTTGACCTCCAGGAAGTCGACGGCGATCTCGGGGACGTCGATGTCGCAAGCCGCTTCGACCTGTTCGAGGCTGCGGCAGAGCACCGTGAGCGTCGGTTCGGACGGCAGCGGCTCGAGGGGCGGGCGGCGGTCGTAGGTGAGGGTGACGCGAGCGGGCGACGACGGCGCCGGGGGGAGTGCGTCGCGGACCCGCAGCGCGCGGCGCTGGTCCAGCAGCGCATCGGCGGCGGCGCGGCGAACCCGGTTCAGGGCGGAGACGGGCAGGAACAGCCCGGGGGCGAGACCTGAGGCATCGACGCCGGCGAGGGCGAAGGAGGTGGCGCCCAGGCGACCCAGGGACTCGGTGAGGCTGCCTTCGTCCAGGGCCCGCTTGCTCGCCACCGCCAGGGCTTGCTCGGTCGTCGCGGTGGCGGCGCGGCCCCGCTCGTCGGTCAGCGTGAGGGTCAGCGGGGTGCCCTCGGCGCCGGCCACCGTCGCCTGGATGGGCGCGCGGCGATGCAGGCCGCTCCACGTGCTGCCCAAGCGCTCGACCAGCTGCGGGTCCCGCGTCTTCCAGACCAGGTCGCCGGGCTGCACGCGGTCCGTCCTCGTCTTGGGGCCCAGCTTCAGCTCGACGACGCCGGCGTCAGCAGAGTCGATGGGGCGGCGGCGCTGCAGCAGCGTGTGCACCGTGCCGCCGGTCTCGTCTTCCTGGGGGCGGCCCGCGTCGAACACCACGCCGTCGCCGAGCCGCAGGGGCCCGTCCAGCTGGATCTCGACCCGTCGGCCCTGCACGTGCAGCACGGTCCCGACCTTGAGGCCGCGGTGCTTGGGGAAGCGCCCGCGCACCAGGCGCTGGTGCTTCGGGCCTTCGAGGAAGCCCGGCGTCAGCCCCCGGCTGAAGACCTGCTGCAGGTCCCGAAGCTCCTCGGCATCGAGCTGTTCGGGCGCGCCGGCCCAGGCGGCGTCCACCAGCCGGCGGTAGGTCGACGTGGTCAGCGCGACGTACTCGGGGCCCTTCAGCCGTCCCTCGATCTTCAAGCACGCGACCCCCCCGTCGATGAGCGCGGGGACCTGGCTCGCGCCCATGAGGTCCTGGGGCGACAACACGTACCGCTGATCGTTGGGGTGCTCCCGGCCATCAACGACCAGGTCGTAGGGCAGCCGACAAGCCTGGGCGCACTGGCCGCGGTTGGCCGAACGCCCACCCCAGGCCTCGCTGCTGAAGCACTGGCCCGAGTAGCTGACGCACAGCGCCCCGTGCACGAAGACCTCGACCTCCAGGTCCGTGCTCGCGGTCACCGCGCGGATCTCGCGCACCGAAAGCTCCCGCCCCAGCACCACCCGCTCCAGCCCGAGGCGCGCCACCAGCTCGGCGGACTCCCCCGACGTCACGGTCATCTGCGTCGAGCCGTGCAGCGGCAGGTCCGGCGCGAGCTCCCGCATCCAGGCGGCCACGCCCAGGTCCTGGACGATGACGGCGTCGACCCGGGCATCGTCGAAGAGGCGGACGTAGCGCTCGGCGGCGGCCAGCTCCTCGTCGAAGATCAGGGTGTTGAAGGTGACGAAGCCCTGAACGCCGCGCTCGTGGAGCTCGGCCATGATCTCGATCAGCTCTTCGGGCAAAAAGTTGGCGGCCCGGGCCCGCGCGTTGAACGCCGTCAGGCCGAAGTACACGGCGTCGGCGCCGTTCTCGATGGCCGCGGCGAGCTGGGGGCGACCGCCGACGGGGGCGAGCACTTCGGGCGGCGCGGCGCGGCGGAGGTTGGTCACGGGCAGGGGTCCTCGGGGGTTCAGGAGCAGCGCGATCTAGCAGACCCGGGCACAAGGATGCGGATCCGTTGGGTCGGGGGGTCGGCTACATTTGACACGGCCCGCCATCGCGCCGCCCTGGAGCCCCCGTGAGCAGACGCGTCCTCATCGCCATCCTCGTCGCGCTCTGCGGTTGCACCGACCCGGAGCCGCCGCCCGTCGATGAAGGGCCGCCGGAGCTCGACGATGGCTGGATCCGATTCGAGACCCCGCCCCTGTTCATCCCGGCGGGCTCGGAGAAGCTGTTCTGCTACTTCACGACGTTCGAGGTCACCGGCGGCATCCACGACGCGATCCACCGGACCGATTCGCCGCTGCTCCACCTGGACCACATCGTCGGCAAGACGGCGCCCCAGTACGTCGAAGTCGAGGACGAGGAAGTCGTGGACTGCACGGAGTTGGGCGCCTGGTGGGGGGCGTCGGCCCCGCTGTACGAGCCCGGCGAGAAGGACGAAGACCTCATCGGGCTGGGGCTTCCCGACGGCATCGCGTTCCCCATCGCCGAAGGCCAGCGGTTCCTGGTCGACAGCCACTTCATCAACGCGACCGAAGAAGACGCGTGGGCCACGGTGTGGGTGGACCTGCTGATCATCGACGACGCCGACGTGCTCTCGCCCGCGGGCGCGATTTCCTTCGACCTCGGCAACCTGCGCGTCCCCCCGGGCGAGCACACCGAAGTGTTCGACTGCGAGTGGCAGGGCGACGCCACGATCCTGTCGGTGGGCCCCCACATGCACGAGCGGGGGGCGTCCTTCGAGCTCGACTGGATCGCGGGGGACGGGTCCGGCGACACGATCAAGCTCATCGACATCCAGGAGTGGCAGCGGACGTTCGAGGAGTTCCCCCCGGAGCTCGACTACGAGCCGAGCTCACTGACGGTCCGCGCGGGCGACGTCTTCCGCACGACCTGCCGCTGGAACAACGACTCGGGCCACGACCTCGTGTTCCCGGAGGAGATGTGCACGACGCTGGGCGTGGGCTACCCCCTGCCGCGAGGCGCTTCGTGCGCCGGCGGGCTGGTCGTCGACGGGTCTGCCGACCCCCTCGCGGGCCAAGGCGCGAAGGTCTCCGGCTCGATCACCAGCACGGTCGACTTCGCCGGGGTGGGCGACGTGTGGCTCCTGTTGTTTGAAGACCGGCCGGGCTCGGGCGGCTCCCTCCCGATTCAGCAAGTCCAGGTGCCGGCCGCGGACTTGAGCGCAGGCGGCAGCGTCGACTACGAGATCGTGGGCGTCGGCGAGCGCAGCGACCCGTGGTTCCTGTGGGCGGTCTACGACACCGACCAGAACTGGAAGAACTCCTTCAGCCCCAACTCCGGCGACGGCGAGATCGTGAGCCCTACGGGCGATACTGCGGTCGAGTTCCTCGTGGAGTCGCTCGACCCCATCGCGCTGGACCTGCAATTCAACTCCATCGTCCCCTGAGGGTCCGATGACGGCCTGGACACCGGCGCAACCGGCCCCGTATTCAGCACAGCCTACGCAGTGAACTCGGCGGCGACCGTCGACTGCGACTGATCGACGGGGCGTGCAGCGCCCACCCCGACTGGAGTCACCGTGCCTGAGGCCCCCCCGGACGATTCGCCCGACCCCTTCGAGCGGCAGCAGCGCAAGCGCATCTGGCTGACGCTGGCCGCCGGGGCGATCGGCGGCGCCACGTTGCTCTTCCTGCCCGATCCTCCCGCGGAGGCGCCCACGCCCGACGCGGTTTCATCCGCGCCCGCGGCCCCGGCGCCCGCCCGGAGTCGTCGCGCCGCCTCGACTGCTCGCACGCCGACCGCCCCCAGCACCCCGACCGCCCCCGGCACGCCGGAGCGCACCACCGCCCCCTCCCCCGACGAAGGCGCCTTGCCCCAGTCCTTCACGGTCCCCATCGGCGGCACCAAGAGCATTCACCTCGGCAAGAACGCGGAGTGGTCCATCGAGGGCGACTTCGAGGCGAGGCAGGAGGGCGACAAGCTGCTGATCGAGGCCACCGAGGAAGGCGTCGCCGAGCTGCGAATCGGCGACCAGATCATCGAGTTGACCGCGGTCCCGGTGAAGGCAGGGCAGTCGCCGCCCTTCAACGAGCTGCCCGGGGGCAACAAGTAGCGCGAGCACGACGGGGCGCCCTCAGCCCACGCCCAGCTCCTCCAGGACCGCGTCGGTGCTCCCCTCCAGACGCACGTGCTCGTTGGTCCCGACGACCCCGAGCCGCACCAGCTCGCTCACCGCGAGGCCGGAGTTCCGCAGCTGCAGCCCCTTCCCGGGCTTGAGCGGCGAACGCTCCTTGAGCTCCAGCGCGACGGCCACGCGGTCCGCGGGCTTCGGCGGCGACATCTGCACCAGGACGAAGTCCCCGCAGCCCCCTACCTGATCGCAGCGGAAGAGCCACCAGCTCCGGCGCTCGCGCAGCATCGTGCAGGCGAAGCGGCGTTCGGGGCCGGACAGGCGCAAACGCGACACGGCGTGCACCGGGCGCCCGCCCCACCGCGGATCCCGGGCGAGGGCGCGCTCCAGCCGGAAGCCGCGGTCGGCCATCCAGAATGGAAGGCGCAGGGTGAGGGGAGCGCTTGGCATGGCAGGGCTCGACCCGGAGGGTGCCCTGCCTGTTCCCGCGCACTGTCAGGGTTGAAGGGCCTCTTCGATCACTTCGAGGAAGAGTTCGAGGGGCGGAAGCTCCCCCGCGGGCGTGTGCGCCCGGTCGTCCCAACGTCGCAGGTATGCGGCCTCGGTCGCATGGTCGAGGGCGATGAAGCGCTCGGCCTCGGTCTCGCTCAGGGCTCCCCCAGCCGCTGTCACCATTCGCTGCAGGAGCGGGTGCAGCCCGTCGAAGTAGCCGTCCTCGGCGGCACACAGGTACCGCTGAGCCCGGACGTGCATGCGAACCGGCTCGCTGACGGCGGGCCCAAAGTGCTTTGCCAGCCAGTTGGCCCCGTCGTCCGCGTGGGAGTCCGGGCTCCCGATGCCCGGCAAGCGCCCCACGTCGTGGAACAGGGCGGCGACGACGACGGGCGCCGGCGCCTGGTCTTCCATGGCCAGCATCGCCACCTGAATGCTGTGTTCGAGCACGGACAGCGGGCCTCCGTAGCCGTGGTCGGCGGCGGGGCGAAGGGCGTCGAGGAGCTGGGCGGCAGTCAGGTCAGGCATGGGGTTGTGTCCCCCGCGGGGAGCGTCCTGTCAACGCAGGGCGTCGGCGTCGATCCCGTACTTCTCCAGCCGGTAGAGCAGCACGTGCCGGGGAATTCGCAGGTAGCGGGCGGCGGCGCTCTTGTTGCCGCCGTGGCGTCGGATGGCTTCTTCGACGAGCCGGCGCTCCAGCTCCGGGAGGGGCAGCCCGTCCTTCGGTAGCGAGAGCTCCCAGGGGTCGGTGTCGACGCGAACGGTGAGCACGCCGGGGTCGCTGGGAGGCGGCTCGCCCGCCGCTGGGGCCGGTGGGATGGCCGAGCCGCCCACCGGCAGATCCGCAGGCTGGATGGCCGGGCCCGGCGCCAGCAGCGCCACCCGCCGGGCAACGTTCTCGAGCTGTCGGACGTTGCCCGGCCAGGGCTGGCGAAGGAGCTCCTGGGCCGCCGCAGGCGACACGGAGAGCGTCCGCCCCGACGCCCGCGCCTGCTCGGCCAGAAACAACTCGAACAGCGGGACGATGTCGTCGGGCCGCTGGCGCAAGGCGGGGACGTCCAGCGGCAGCACGGCGAGCCGGTAGTAGAGGTCTTCGCGGAAGCTCCCCTCGGCCACGCAGGCGGCCAGATCCCGGTGGGTCGCCGCGACGATTCGCACGTCCACGGGGATGGGGGCTTCGGCTCCGATGGGCTCGACCGTGCGCTCCTGCAAGACGCGGAGCAGCTTCGGCTGCAGCGCCAGGGGCAGGTCGCCGATCTCGTCGAGCAGCAACGTGCCTCCGCTGGCCGCGCGGAAGCGCCCTTCCCTCGCCTTGGCGGCCCCGGTGAACGCGCCGCGGGTGTGGCCGAAGAGCGCGGCCTCCAGCAGGTCCGGCGGGATCGCCGCGCAGTTGACGGCCACAAACGGCCCGTCGGCCCGCTCGGACTGCCGGTGCAGATCCCGCGCGACGAGCTCCTTGCCGGTGCCGCTCTCCCCCATCAACAGCACCGGCAGACCAGAAGGACCCACGCGCCGGACCTGGTCCATCAGCCGCGTCATCTGCGGCGAGACGACCAGCATGGGCCGGCGGCCGCTGGCCTCGACCTGGGAGCGCAGGTTCCGGTTCTCGCGGATGACGCGGTGCAGCGCCGCGGCCCGGCGGACCTTGAGCACCAGGGCTTCGCGGGCGACCGGCTTGGTGACGTAGTCGTAGGCGCCGGCCTGCATCGCCGCCACCGCCGTGTCCACGGACCCAAACGCCGTCGACACGAGGATCGGCACGTCGCGGTCCAGCCTCCGGATCGCCGTCAGGACCTGCATGCCGTCCACGCCGGGCATCTTCAGGTCCGTGACCACGACGTCGGCGCGATCGACTTCGAAGCGCGCGATCGCATCAGCGCCGCCCCCGCAGGCCGTGACCCGGAAGCCGGCGCCCTCCAACTGCATCGTCGTGATTTCGCGCAGCGAGTCGTCGTCGTCCACGAACAGGACGTGGATGGCTTTGCTCATGACTCTCCCCCCGGCAGTCGCAGCTCGAAGCAGGCCCCGCCCAGTTCGGCGTCCGACAGCGTCAGGGTCCCACCGTTTTCGGCCAGAACCCGGCGGCTGATCGCCAGCCCCAGCCCGGTCCCGTCGGGCCGGAACGAGACGTACGGGTGGAAGACCTCGGCCCGGCGTTCGGCCGGCACCCCCGGCCCCGCATCCTCGACCCTCACGAACTGGGCGCCGTCGGCGTCGTCGACGCCCGTGACCAACCGCACGTGCCCGCCGTCGGGCTGCGCCTGCATCGCGTTGACGACGAGGTTGAGCAGCACCTGGCGCACGCCGCCGGCGTCCAGCTCCACCTTCCGCGTGGCGCTGCCTCGCAGGTGGCTGATCTCCACCCCCCGCTGAGTCGCCTCGGACGACACCAGCTGCACGACCTCCTCGGCCAGGTCGGCCAGATCGGCGCGCTCCAGTGGTCCCGCCTCGTGCCGGGCGAAGCGCAAGAACCGGGTGAGCACTCCGTCGAGCCGCTCGGTCTCGCGCACCAGAAGCTCGGCCACCCGCGCCCGCTGCTCTTCGGTGGCGTCCCCCAGCAGCTCTGCGCCGCCGCGGATCGCGCCGAGGGGGTTCCGGATCTCGTGGGCGAGGCCGGCGGTCAGAAATCCCATCGCCGCCTGTTGCTCGCTCTGCAACAACGCCGCCTGCGCCGACTGCAGGTCCCTCAGCGCCTGGTCCCGCTGCTCGATCGTTTGCTCCCGGTCCGCCAGCAGCCGCCGCAGCCGCTGCGATGTCCCGCGCTCCCGATCGACGAACCAACCCACCAACCCACCGACGCCGCCGTAGAGGAGGAGTTCGGCCACCTTGTCGACGGCCGACGCGGGGTCGGAGTGGAAGCCGAACAAGCCGAAGGCGTGGGGGATGTAGACCACCGCCACGACCGCCGCGACGGTCAGTCCGCCCCGGCGCCCCCACCCCCACGCGGCCGCCAGGATCGGCAGATAGAACAGCCGACGGTAAAGGTGGTGGGCCGACGCGTGGTCGTGGTGCCCGGTCGTGTAGTGCAGCACCGCCAGCAGGCCGACGGCCCCGGCGATCAGCGCCATGCGCAGCGGCGGGGGGAAAGTCGGCGGGCTCATGGGGACTCTCCCTCGGGCGGCGGCTTCGTCAGCAATTGGTGCCGCCGCCACAAGAACCAGCCCGCCGGCACGATCACCAGCGTCAGGATGGTCGAGCTGATCAGGCCGCCGACCATGGGGGCGGCGATGCGCTTCATCACCCGCGTCCCGGTCCCCGTCCCCAGCATCACCGGCAGCAGCGCGATCACGCTCGTCACGACCGTCATCACCTTCGGCCGGACGCGGTCGACAGCGCCCTCGATCGTCACCTGGCGCAGGTCCTCCACCGTCCACAGACGCCCCTCGGCCGTCCACCGCTTCCACGTCTCGTCGAGGTAGACGAGCATCACCACCCCCGTCTCCGCGGCCAACCCCGCCAGCGCGATCAGCCCCACGCCCACGGCCACGGACAGGTTGAAGTCCATCGCCCACAGCAGCCAGACGCCCCCCACCAGCGCGAACGGCAGCGTGCCCAGCACCAGCGTCGTCTCCGCCAGGTTCCCGAAGTGGGCAAACAGGATCAGGAAGATCAGCACCAGCGTGAGCGGCACGACGACCTTCAGCCGGTCGCTGGCCCGCTGCATGTACTCGTACTGCCCGGACCAGGCGAGCGAGACCCCCGGCGGCAGCTGAACCTCACTGGCCACGGCCCTCTGGGCAGCCTTCACGTACCCGCCCACATCGCTGGTCTCCAGGTCGACGAAGATCCAAGCCGTCCGCCGCGCGTTCTCGCTCTTGATGGCCGGCGGCCCCTTCTTGACGGAGATGTCCGCCACCGCCCGCAGCGGCACCGTGTGGCCCATGGGCGTCGACACGGCCACGCTCCCCAGCGACTCCAGGTCGTCGCGCAGCTCCCGGGGGAACCGGAGGTTGACCGGGTAGCGCTCGAGCCCCTCCACCGTCCAGGTCACGTTCATGCCGCCCAACGCGGTCTTCACGACGTCCTGCACATCGCCCACGGTCAGCCCGTAGCGGGCCGCGTCGGGGCGGCGGATGTCGACGTCGATGAAGTTCCCGCCGACCACCCGCTCCGAGTAGACACTCAGGGTGCCGGGCAACCCGGTGACGACGGCTTCGATCTGCTGCCCGACCTCCGAAAGCACCGCCAGGTCATCGCCCAGGAGCTTGATCCCCACCGGCGTCTTGATGCCCGTCGCGAGCATGTCCAGGCGGGTCTTGATCGGCATCGTCCAGGCGTTCGTGAGCCCCGGGAACTGGACCATCTGGTCGAGCTCGTCGATCACGTCCTCGATGGTCTTGCCGCGGGGCCAGGTGTCCGTGTCCGTCAGGAGGATCGTCGTCTCGAACATGGACAGCGGCGCCGGATCCGTCGCGGTCTCGGCCCGGCCTGCCTTGCCCAGAACGTGCTTCACCTGGGGGTGCGTGGCGATGATCCGGTCCGTCTGCTGAAGCAGCTCCCGCGCCTTCGTGATCGACAACCCTGGCGGAGTCGTCGGCATGTAGAGCAGGTCGCCCTCGTTCAGCGGGGGCATGAACTCGGAGCCCAGCTGCGACAGCGGCCACAGCGTCGGGACGGTCAGCAGCACGGCGCCGACAAGCAGGGCCCGCGGCGAACGCAGCGTGGCCCGGATGATGGGCCGGTACCCCCACGCCAGCAGCCGCGTGATCGGGTTGTCGTCCTCGGGCCGCGTCTTGCCGCGGACGAAGTAGAAGAGCAGCACCGGAATGACGGAGATGGCCAGGCCCGCGCTCGCCGCCATCGCGAAGGTCTTGGTGAGCGCCAGCGGCCGGAACAGCCGCCCCTCCTGGGCCTGCAACGCGAAGACCGGCAGGAAGCTGATCGTCACCACCAGCAGCGACCAGAACAGGGCCGGCCCGACCTCCTTGGCCGACTCCACGACGTGCTCGGTGTGCGAGCGCTTCGGGTAGCGCTCCTTGTGTTTGTGGAGGTTCTCGATGAGGACGATCGCCGAGTCGACGAGCTCGCCGATCGCGATCGCGACGCCGCCCAGCGACATGATGTTCGCGTTCATCCCCAACGCCTTCATCGCCAGGAACGAGGCCAGGACCCCCAGCGGCAGGGCGACCACGGCCACGAGCGAACTGCGCAGGTGGAACAGGAACAGCAGGCAGATCAGCGCGACGATCGCGAGCTCTTCCAGCAGCGTCGTCTTGAGGGTGTCGATCGCCCGCGTGATCAGGCCGCTGCGGTCGTACGACACGTGGACTTCGACCCCTTCGGGCAGCCCCGCCTTCAGCTCGTCCAGCCGCCCGCGCACGGCCTCGGTCACCTTCAGGGCGTCGCCGCCGAACCGCATCACGACGACGCCCGTGACGACCTCGCCCTGGCCGTTCATGTCGACGACGCCGCGCCGGATCTCGGGGCCCAACTGAACCCGAGCCACCTGCTTGAGCAAGATGGGCGTGTGGGTGTCGCGGTCTACGCCGATGGGGATGCCCTCGAGGTCGTCGAGGCTGGCGATGTAGCCCTTGCCGCGCACCATGAACTCGGTCTCCCCGAGCTCCAGCAGCCGTCCGCCCACATCGCTGTTGCTTCGCTGGATCGCCTTGCGCACCGCGCCGAGGGGGATGCCGTAGGCGCGGAGCCGCTCGGGGTCGACTTCGACCTGGTACTGCCGGACATGCCCGCCCACGCTCGCGACTTCTGCGACGCCGGGCAGGGCCATCAACTCGTAGCGCAGGAACCAGTCCTGGACGGACCGAAGCTCGGACAGATCGAGCCCCTGGAAGTCGATCGCGCGCTGCAATTCCGGGAAGGAGATCCCGCCGTCGCGGTCGCGGTCGAAGCCGTCGATCAGGTAGCGGACCGAGTCGACGGCCCAGGTGCGGGCGGCCGCGTTTCTGAGGTCGGGGAAGAGCGCGGCCGGGGGCGGCCCAAAGAGGTCGCGCAACTGGGCGTCCGTGTAGACGAAGTGGCCGTCTTCTTGGAGTTGAGGACCTTTGGGCCCGGGGAGCTCGTCGGGCTCGACGACGCCGTCGTGGTTCCGGTCGTTTCGGGCACGGAGAACCCGGGCCCGGGGGCCGAAGTCGGACAGGGAGTAGAGATAGACCCAGCCGACGCCCGTGGCGTCGGGACCGAGCTGCGGCGCGACGCCCTCGGGCAACCGTCCGCTCACGAAGTTGAGGTACTCGAGCACCCGGGACCGCGCCCAGTACAGGTCGGTGCCCTCTTCGAAGATCACGTAGACCATCGAGAAGCCGAAGAAGCTGTACCCCCGAACGGTCTTGGCGTGGGGCACCGACAGCATCGCGGTGGTCAGCGGATAGGTGACCTGGTCTTCGACGACCTCGGGCCCCTGGCCCGCGTGCTCCGTGAACACGATGACCTGGACGTCGGACAAGTCGGGGATGGCGTCGACCGGCGTGGTCGCTACGGCCCACAAGCCAGCCAAGGCGAGCAACACGGTCCCGACAACCACGAAGAAGCGGTTGTGGATGCTCCATTCGATGATGCGTTCGACCATGGCTCAGGGCGCCCCGTGGTCGTGGCCTGCGTGGTCGGCCGCGTTGGCTTCGGACAGCGGCACCAGGTCCATGCCGCACAGCGGGCAGGCGCCCCCGACTTCGCCGTGAATCTCGGGGTGCATGGGGCACGTGGCGCTGGTCTCGGCGACCGCGGCGGCCGCGACGGGGGGCGCGGGCCCTTGCAGCCGGGCGGCCAGCAACTTGTTGATGGCCTCCTGCAGCTGGCTCTCGGAGTCGAGCAGGAACTGGCCGCTGATGACGACCTGCTCGCCCACCTCGAGGCCGCCGACGACCTCCGTGATGTGTCGATCCCCCACGACGCCGGTGTCGATGTCTCGAGGCTCGTAGTGGCCGATCGTCGGGCTCACGAAGACGAGCTGGCGCTCGCCGGAGTGCAGGATGGCTTCGGTCGGGATGACCAACGCGTCGTCCTTGCGGCGCGTCTCGATGAGGACGGTGGCGAACATGCCGGGCTTGAGTTCGAGCCCGGGGTTCTTGAACTCCAGTCGAACGGTGAGCGTGCGGCTCTTGGGGTTCAGCGTCGGGTAGACGTAGCCGACCTCCCCCAGGACCTGCCGGCCGGCCGCGAACGCCAGCTCCATCCACGCCTTCTGACCGGTGCGGACCCAGGCGGCGTCGTGCTCGTAGACCTCGGTTCGGACCCAGATGCTCTTGAGGTTGCCGATGCGGTAGAGGTCCTTGCCGGCGTTGACCCGGGCGCCCTCGACCACGTTCTTGTGCAGCACGAAGCCGGCGCGGGGCGCCAACACCGGGATGCTGCGGCGCGCCTGGCCGTCCTTGATGGCGCGGGCGACGACGGAGTTCGGCACCTGCCAGTTGCGCAGGCGATTGCGGGCGGCCTTGACCCGCGGACCGTCGCTGCCTTCGCTGCGCAGCGCCAACAACAGCTCGTCCTGGGCCGCGACGACCTCGGGCGAGTAGATCTCGAAGAGGGTCTGGCCGGCCTTCACCTCCGCGCCGGTCTCGTCGACGCGGATCCGCTCGATCCAGCCCGAGTAGCGCAGGTTGACGACCGAGACCTCGTCCTCGGCGACCTCGATCTCGCCCAGGGTGCGGACGTGCCGGAAGATCGGGCCGACGGTCGCAGGCGCGAGCCGGACGCCCATGTTCTGGACGACCACGGGGTCGATGAGCACCGGGGCGCCGGCACGCTGCGCGCCGTCGTCTTCGTAGACGGGCACCAGGTCCATGCCCATGGGCGACTTGCCGGGCTCGTCGCGCACGTAGGTCGGGTCCATGGGCGCGACCCATTGCTTGACGCGCTTCTCGGCCCCGGACGCCGCGGAGGCCGCCGGCTTGCGCAGCGGCGTCAGGTCCATCTTGCAAATGGGGCAGATGCCCGGGCCGTCCTGAATGACCTCCGGGTGCATGCCGCAGGTGTAGAGCTGGCCGTGTTCGTGGCCGGCGTGCTCGTCGACGGCGGGCTCGGGGGGCGAGCTGCTGCAGCCGCCCAGGCCTGCGGCGAACAGGGGGACGAGGACGAGGAGGAGGGCGAGGTGTCGGCGCATCACTCGACTCCGGCGATGAGGGTGCGCACCGAGGCGCGGGCGCGGGCGGCGTCCGCCTCGGCGGTGACGCGTTGCCGCTGGACGTCGATGAGATCCAGTTGGGCGCGGATGAGATCCGAGAACTGCGCGCGGTCCACCTGGTAGGCGGCGAGTGTGGACTCGAGGGCGGCGCGAGCCGAGGTCTCGAGGGCGTCCCGGTAGGCGGTGGCGCGATCGGTGGCGCGGGCGTGCTGCGCCTCGAGGGACTCCAGCCTTGCGGCCAGCCGAACCGCGCGCCCCTCCGCGGCTTCCTCGGCGGCGCGCGCGCGGGCGTCCGACGCGCCGGCCGCGGCGCTCCATCGGCGGGCGCTCGCCGCGGGCAGGGGCACCGAGACGCCGGCGGTGACGAAGTTGGTCCCCGGGTCGCCGTTGGTCTGGACGGAGCGGACGCGGTAGCCGAGCCACGCGGTCGGGCCGGGCACCGACTCCACGCGGGCCCGGGCGGACTCGGCGCGTTCGGCGGCGGCGGCGGCCCGGAGCTCGGAGAGGGCGGGGTGCCGTTGGAGGGCCTCGCGGCGCTCGTCGGCGGTGCCGGGCAACGGGACAGCCGGCGTGCTGCCGGGCGTGCGGATGGGGGTCGCCGGGTCGCGGGCGAGGGCGCCGTTCAAGCCCGACTGCAGCATGGCGGCGCGAGCGTCCAGGTCCGGCAACAGCTCCGCGAGGCGGTCGCGCTTGAGCTGCAGCTGAAGCAGGTCGTGCTGGTTGGCCGCGCCGACCTGGTACCGCACCTGAACGGACTCGATGAGGCCGTCGAGTTCAGTCACTTGCTGGTCCGTCAGGCCTCGCAGCTGGCGCACCAGCGCGAGGTCCCAATAGCGCTCGCGCACCTCGCCGCGCAGCTCGTTGGCCAGCGTTGGGAGCACGGCTTCCGCGGCCTCTGTCCGCGCGTCGGCGGCGACGGAGCGGGCTTCGGCCTGACCAGGCGCCAGGAATCGCTGCTGGAGCTTGAGCTGGATGCCGGCCATAGGGTGCTGGTTGATCCACGGGGCAGTGACGGGAAGGTTCGACAGCTCGACGGCGACCATCGGATCGGCCCAGAGCCGCGAGGCCGAGGCCATGGACTGCAGGGCGTCGATGCGCGCGCGGGCGGCGTCCAGGGTGGGCTGGCTCTGCACGGCGAGCTCCGCGAGCTGTTCGGGATCGTCGACGGGGGCCTCCTGCGCGGAGGCGGGGAGGAGCCCGACGAGGAGCAGCAGCGGGACGAGGCGTTGAATCACGAGCACTCCGGGGGAGAGTTCGGGAGTGGAGCAATGGCCGTGCCAAGGCTGGGCCGCGGACGAGCGATGGAGAGAAGGCTGTGGCCGCCTGGGTTGTGCGGCGGCGGCGGGCAAGGAGCGGGTCAAGTGGCTGCGCGATGTGTGGGTTATTCAACACCCAGGGGTCGACACTTCGGTCTCTGGTTGACGATTATTCTCCACATGAGCCCCTATCGGAGTCGGGGGACCTGACCGGCAGGTGCGCTGGGGTGGAACGGATCCGTGCCGGAATCCGGGGACCTGACCGACGGGGTCGCTTCGGTGGCACACGGATTGCTGTGTTGTTGTCCCGTCACCGTGGGGCTTCAGCCTTTCGCGGCGATCGATCGGGCGAGCCTCTGCTCGACGGACCCGACCCGGAGCGACGCCATGAGCAGCCACGACCACGGCAAGACCGACCGGGACACCTGCTGCCACGACCCCAGTGGCCACGAGCACGGCCACGGCCACCCCACCCCCTCCGCCAACGCCCGCCCCGGCGCCTGGACCTGCCCGATGCACCCCGAGGTGGCCCAGGACGGCCCCGGCAGTTGCCCCAAGTGCGGAATGGCACTGGACCCGCCCGCCCTGCCCGCCGTGGGCCGCTACACCTGCCCGATGCACCCCGAGGTGGCCCAGGACGGCCCCGGAAGCTGCCCCAGGTGCGGAATGGCACTGGAACCCGTGGCCGGCGAGGCCGACGACGGCGAGCTGCGCGACATGACCCGCCGGTTCCAGGTCAGCGCCGCCCTCGCGGGCCCCCTCCTCGTGGTCGCCATGGGGGACATGCTCCCCGGCGAGCCCATCTCGTCCGTGCTCGGCTCCCACACCTTGCGAGCCGTCCTCGAGTTCCTGCTCGCGACCCCCGTCGTCTTGTGGGGTGGCTGGCCGTTCTTCCAACGGGGCTGGGCCTCGGTGGTGCACCGATCGCCCAACATGTTCACGCTGATCGCCCTAGGCACAGGGGTCTCCTGGCTCTACAGCGTCGTCGCCACCGCCGCCCCCGGCCTCTTCCCCGAGTCCTTCCACGCCCACGGCGGCCAGGTGGCCGTCTACTTCGAGGCCGCCGCCGTCATCGTCACCCTGGTGCTGCTCGGTCAGGTCCTGGAGCTGCGGGCGCGGAGCCAGACGGGCGCGGCCATCCAACTGCTGCTGGGGCTGGCTCCCAAGACCGCGCGCCGCGTGGCAGCCGACGGCAGCGAGTCCGACGTACCCCTCGAGCACGTCCTCGCGGGCGATCGCCTTCGCGTCCGCCCCGGCGAGAAGGTCCCGGTGGACGGCGTCGTGCTCGAGGGCGGCTCCTCCGTCGACGAGTCCATGGTCACCGGCGAACCCATGCCCGTCACCAAGGCCGCCGGCGACGACGTCATCGGCGCCACCATCAACGGCACCGGAGGCCTGCTCATCGAAGCCACCCGCGTCGGCTCCGACACCCTGCTCTCGCAGATCGTGCACATGGTCGCCGAAGCCCAGCGCAGCCGAGCCCCCATTCAGAGGCTCGTCGACCTCGTGGCCGCCTGGTTCGTGCCCGCCGTCATCGGCAGCGCCGTCGTGACCTTCATCGTCTGGGCGACGGTCGGCCCCGAGCCGGCCATGGCCTACGCCCTGATCAACGCCGTCGCCGTCCTGATCATCGCCTGCCCCTGCGCCCTCGGCCTCGCGACGCCCATGTCGATCATGGTGGCCACCGGCAAGGGCGCGACCGCCGGCGTGCTCTTCAAGGACGCCGAAGCCATCGAGGTCCTCCGGGCCGTCGACGTCCTCGTCGTCGACAAGACCGGCACCCTGACCGAAGGCCGCCCCTCGCTGACCGCGGTGCACTCCGAGCCCCTGCCCGAAGACGAGTTCCTGGCCCTCGCCGCCGCCCTGGAGCGCGGGTCCGAACACCCCCTCGCCGAAGCGATCGTTCGCGGCGCCCAGGACCGAGGCCTGACGCTCGCCCCCACACAGGACTTCGAGTCCATCACCGGCAAGGGCGTGCGCGGCACCGTCGATGGCCACGCCGTCGCCCTGGGCAACCTGGCGATGCTGGAGGCCCTGTCGATTCGCCCGGGCCCCCTCGCCGCCGTCGCCGAAGGGCTTCGCGCCGAGGCCCAGACCGCCATGTTCGTGGTCGTCGACGGCGCCGCGGCCGGCGTCCTGGGCGTCGCCGACCCCATCAAGGCCAGCACCCCCGAGGCCATCGCCGCGCTGCACGCCGAAGGCCTGCGCATCGTCATGGTCACCGGCGACAGCCGCACCACCGCCGAAGCCGTCGCCCGCACGCTGGGCCTCGACGAGGTCATCGCCGACGTCCTGCCCGAAGACAAGGTGGCCGCGGTCAAGCGCCTGCAAGCCAGCGGCGCCGTCGTCGCCATGGCCGGCGACGGCATCAACGACGCCCCGGCGCTGGCGCAAGCTCAGGTGGGCATCGCCATGGGCACGGGCACCGACGTCGCCATGGAGTCGGCCGGCGTGACGCTGGTGAAGGGCGACCTGCGGGGCATCGTGCGGGCGCGCCGACTGAGCCGCGCGACCATGTCGAATATTCGACAGAACCTGGTCTTCGCCTTTGGCTACAACGCTCTGGGCATCCCCATCGCGGCCGGCGTTCTCTACCCAGCCTTCGGGATCCTGCTCAGCCCCATGATCGCGGCGGCCGCGATGAGCTTCAGCAGCGTCAGCGTCATCGGCAACGCGCTGCGGCTGCGGGCGGCGAAGCTCTAGCGAGCGGTCGCGAGGGGCGAGGCTCCAGGCCCGCTCAGGGCAGGACCTCGACCGTCGTCATCATCCCCAGCTCCGCGTGCTCCAGGATGTGGCAATGGACCATCCACATCCCCGGGTTGTCGAACTCGGTGGCGATGCGGACGGTGCTCTGGCCGCCGACCAGGACCGTGTCGCGCAGTCCCTTCTCGTCCGCCTCGACGCCGTCGCGGTCCAGGACCGAGAACAGCTGGCCGTGCATGTGGAAGGGGTGCTCGGGGCCGGCGAGGTTCGCGATCTCGATGATCGTCGGGGTGTCGCGAGCGACCAACCAGTCGGCCGTGTCGGGCCAGACCTGACCGTTCAGCCGCCACTGCAGGCCGCTCATGGTGTTGATGCCATCCAGCTCCAGCCGGAACGTCTCGCCGTCGGTGTAGTCGGCCATGGGCGGGTCGGCGGTGAAGCCCGTCGCGACCGACGCCTCGGCCTCTGCGTCCAGCGCGATCAACGCGCGGTCGATCTCGACCTCCACGACGTCGTTGTTGCTGTTCAGGGCCAGCACGATCTGCTGGAGGCTCCCCGACTCGCCGTCGAGCCGCACCTCGAGCTCGGCCCGGGCCCCGACCGGCAGCACCACCTGGTCGACGGAGCGGGTCCAGGCCTGCCGCCAGAGCCCGCCGTCGGCGCCGATCTCACGGACTCTGAGGCCCGGGAAGCGGAACACCATCGTCCGGGCGTTCGAGGTGTTCACCAGACGCCACCGCTCGACGCCCTCGGGCGGAATGGTCCCGGTGATGGGGTCCTCCTGGCCGTTGACCAGCAGCGTGTTGCCGAAGCGGCCGTGCATCCCCGTCATGCCGGCGAAGGACTCCGGCGCGATGGAGCCGTCGTCCTCCAGCAGGATGTCGTCCAGGACGAAGACGCGGTCGGCGTCGACGACGGGCGCCACATCGTCCAGCTCGTGCACGACGAGCGCACCGTAGAGCCCCGCCTCGACCTGCACGTTCGTGCGGACGTGGGGGTGGTACCAAAAGGTCCCCGCTTCGGGCGGCACGAACTCGTAGGTGAAGCTGGCGCCGGGCTCGATGGCCTGCACCGAGCCCATCACCACGCCGTCCATCTCCGCCGAGATGCGGAGTCCGTGCCAGTGCACGGTCGTCGGCTCGTCCAGTTCGTTGGTCACGTGGATGCGCACCGTCTGACCAACCCAGGCCTGAAGGAGCGGGCCGGGGGTGAGGCCGTCGTAGGTGAAGGCATCGACCGTCTGCCCCGACACGAGCTCGACCCGCTCCTCTCGGACCGTCATCGCGTACTCGGCGACGTCGTCGGACGGGTCCAGATCGATGGCCGCGGTCAGCCCTTCGACCGTCGGCAGACCGACCGGCTCCTCGGGGACGACCTCGCAGGCGGCGAGCAGGGACAGGGACAGAAGGAGGGGGGTGGGGCGCATGGGTTCGGATCCTCGGCCATCAGCGACGGCGGAAGGGTCGTCGCGCCGCCGCCGAAGATCAAGGCCGCAATGAGCAGGGGATCGTTGCACTTCCTGGCCCGAGACTTGCGACGTCGGGCTGCGTAGCGTCTCCGCGTGCCTCAAACGGGCGCACTTGTCGGCATGTCGACACAACTGACTCTCAATAGTCTTCAATTCTGACCGATTGTCTTCGTCAGCCCATGCGCCCAGCCCTCCTCCTCGTCTCCGCAGGCGTCGTCGCCTTTTCTGCCTGCGGCTCGGCGTCGAAGTCCGCCCCGGGCCCCCGGACCTCGGTCGCGGAAACACCCGCAGCCGACGTCCAGACCCCCGAACCAGCCCCGCCACCCCTGGCCGAACCGGGCCCTGCCCCGGCCCTCGTCGTCGCCCCCCTCCCCCTCCCCATCGACGAACCCGCCGGCCGCCCCCGCCTCACCAGCACCGCCCAGGGCCTCACGCTCTCCTGGCTGGGCGGTGACACCCTGACCTGGTCCAGCTTCAACGGAACCTGGAGCCCTGCGACCACCATCCCCGCAAACCCAATCAACAGCTGGGCGGACGCCCCCACCGTCGCCGCCACCGCCCACGGCTGGGTCGCTTTGTGGCTCGCGCCCGCGGCCCCCGACTCCCACGGGACCTTCGTGATGGCGGCCACGAGCGCCGACGGCGCGGCCTGGACTGAAGCCAGCCCCATCCACGACGACGCCAGCGACACCGAGCACGGCTTCGCCAGCGTGCTCACAGGCGCCGACGGCGTCGACGTCGCGTGGCTCGATGGCCGCGGGTACGCGATGGAGACCAACCAGACCGCCCTGCTGCGGCGCCAGCTCCTCCCGACGCGCGGCCCGGAGGTCACCGTCGACGAACGCACCTGCGACTGCTGCCCCACGGGGGTCAGCGCCGACGGCCGAACGCTGGCCTGGCGGGACCGCATCGGCGGCGAGATCCGAGACGTCTCCATGGCCCGGGGCCCCGACTGGACCCCGACCCGCGCGACCCACGACCAGTGGGAGTACGCCGGCTGCCCGGTCAACGGGCCCGCCGTCGCGGCCGGGCTGCTGGCCTGGCACACGGGCACCGAGCCCCCACTCGTTCAGGCCTCCTTGCTCACCGAGGACGCGCACAGCGTCACCATCGACCAGGGCGCCCGCGTTCTGGGCCGGGTGGGCGTCGCGTGGCTGGGCGACCGGGGCGTGGTGACCTGGGCCCGCGAAACCGAGGACGGCCGCGCCGCGCTTCTGGCGCGTACGGTCGCCCGCGACGGGACGCTCGGCGCCCAGGTCGAGATCGGCACGACCGCCTCGTCTCGGCGTGCCGGCTTCCCCACCGTCGCCGCCCACGGCGACCAGGTGTTTGTGATCTGGCAAGACGGTGACCCCGCCCGCCTCCAGGGCGTGGCCCTGAGCCTTCGGAGTTCGATGTGAAGCGACTGCTGCTGCTGACCTGCCTGGCCCTGACTGCGCTCGGCGTCGCCTGCGACACCACGCCCGGCCCGACCCCGACCCCGACGCCCGAGCCCACGGCGACTCCGGATCCGACCCCGACCCCGACCCCGGCTCCCCAGCTCGATGTCCTCATCGACGTCACCCTCGACGGCGCCCCGGTGGGCGGCGTCACCGTGCTCCAGGGCGGCCGCGACAACCGCACCGTCACCGACGCCGCCGGGCGAGCGACCGTCGACGTCGACCGCACCCTCGACGCCGAGCACTGGGTCGTCGCCAGCCACCCCGACGCCCGGCAAATGGCCGCCCAGGTCACCGCCGAGACCGCCGACGGCGATCTCCTGACCATCGAATTGACCAGCTTCGACGCATCCGACAACCCCGACTACGTCTTCCGCCACCCGGGCACCCCGGACCTGCGGGACTCCACCGCCTACTGCGCCCACTGCCACCAGACCATGGCCGAGGACTGGTTCGCGTCGCCGCACCGCCAGGCCGCCTCGAACCCCGTGGTCCACGACCTGTTCTCGGGCGTCGTCACCGCGGACGAGGCCGCATGCGCCGAAGCCGGCGGCACCTGGGGACCCGGCCTGGAGCCCGGCACCCGCACGGCAATCGACCGCTGCTTCCTGGGCGACGGCGTCCTGCCCGCCCTGAACCCCGGCTGCGCCGACTGCGACGCCGACGCCACTGCCTTTGGCGGCTGCGCCGACTGCCACGCGCCGGGCATCGACGGGCAGCTGGGCGGCCGATCGCTGCTCGAAGCCACCGACCGCGCCTACGACTTCGGCGTCCACTGCGACGTCTGCCACCACGTCGAAGGCCTCGACCCCGACGCCGAGCCCGGCGTCGCCGGCGCCCTGCACATCGTGCGGCCGTCCGAAGGCCCCATGTTCGGCAAGCCGTTCCAGCCCTTGATGTTCGGCCCCTACGACGACGCCCCCACCGCGTTCATGGGCTCCGTTCACCGCGAGTTCTTCACCGAGTCGGAGTTCTGCGCCGGCTGCCACGAGCAGCGGCAGGCAGTCCTCGTCCCCAACGAGTCCATCGACCTCGCTCGCTGGCCCGACGGGCGGCTCCCGATCCACACCACCTTCACCGAGTGGCAGGACTCCCCCATCGCTGGCGTCCTCGAATGCCAGTCGTGCCACATGCCCGCCGACGACCCGAAGGTCACCAACTCCGCGGACCTGCAGCTGCTGCCCGGCATCGACGCCGGCTTCACGGCCGGCTGGGTGCGCCCCGCGGGCTCCGTGAAGCAGCACGGCTGGTACGGCCCCCGGCAGCCCGAAAGCGGGATCCTGCAGACGGCCGCCTCCATCACGATCACCAAGGTGCTCGGCGAGGGCGAGCTGACCGCCAGCGTCACCGTCCGCAACGGCGGCGCGGGCCATGCAATCCCCACCGGCGAGCCCATGCGGTCGATGGTCCTGCAGGTCGAAGCGAGCTGCGCCGGCACGCCCATCAACCCCACCGGCGGCGCGGTCGTTCCGGCCTTCGGCGGCGCCTTGGCGACCCAGGTCGGCGGCGACTGGTCCCAGTGGCCGGGAGCCGCCGTGGGCGAGCGCATTCGCGTCGTCGCTCGCGACGGCTTCATCGACTACTCCGGCTTCGGGCCGTTCGGCGACGGGACGTTCTCAACGGAAGCCAAGGGCCTGCCCCAGGACTCGTTCGTGGGCGAAGTCACCATCACCGCCGTCGATGGCGACACCGTGACCACCGACCCGCCAATCCCCGCCGGCGACGTCGCCTACCGCGTGGAAGCGGCCCCCTTCCCCACCGCCGACGCTCCGTCCGCCTCGGCCGCCGGCGCCCCGGGCTTCGCGTTTGCCCGCGTCCTCGCCGGCGCCGACGGCCGCACGATGGTCCCGCACTTCCTCGCCACCGACGTCGTCAGCGACAACCGCATCCTCCCGGGCGCGGTCTGGACCAGCGAGCACCGCTTCGCCTCGCCGTGCGCGGAGCCCGAGGTCCACGCCGTCCTGGTTCACCGCGCCTACCCGCCGGCCCTGGCCCGCGAGCGTGGCTGGACGCTGACGGAGTCCGTGGCCGCCGAGGAGACCGAGTAGCCGCCTGGGCTCCAGCCCGCCCGTCCCCCCGGCCTTACTGGGAGGAGTCGTCGTCGTCCCGGCCGTCGTCGGCCGCCGAGTCGTCGTCGTCTGCCGCGTCGTCGTCGTCCAGGACGTCGTCGTCGTCCAGGACGTCGTCGTCCGCCGAGTCGTCGTCGTCGTCGTCGTCGTCGTCGTCGGGGATGGGGGGCTCGATCTCCAGCGTCCACGACTGCGACGTGCTCCCGTCGGGCCCAACCGCGATCAGCTCCACCGTTCCCGAGGCGTCCGTCGGGATGACAGCGCGGTAGCGATCGTCGCCCAGGGGCTCGGCGTACGCCTCCGCGATGCCGACGAACCGCAGGCGTCCGCCGGCCGGCAGGTTGGCGACGCGCAGTACGATGGACTGGCCGGCCTGGAGTTCGGTGGTCTCGATGCCAACCAACGCGGGACCATCGGTGACCCAGGCGCTCACGGCCCCGTCTTCGGTGATCGTCCCGCCGAGCACGTTGGGCTCGGTGGCCAGGATCTCGATGCACGTGCCCGGGCTCGGGCCGGGGTCCTTCAACTGCACTGCCCAGTCGCCGGGCGGCGCCGCCACCGCAAGCTCCCAGATCGTGAGAGGTTGAAGCAGTTGGGATCGACCTCGGTCTTGTCGTTGAGGAACCAGTCGTTCAGGAGGACGAAGCGCCCGTCGTCGTAGTCGACGTCCAGGTTCGTGTAGAGGCCCTGCATCGGGGTCACCCCGACCCACTCGTGGTCGGCGTTGGGGCACCCGCGCGCATCGACGTCCGGCAGCGGGGTGAAGACACCGTCCAGGGTCTTGGGGATGTTGTTGTCGTCCACCGAGATCGGCACGTCGGAGCGGCTCGGGGTCGGCGGTGCCTCGCACGGGTCGGCCGGCGGCCGGCAGGCGCTCAACGCCAGCGCGCTGGCGATCAGGATCATGAAACGCATCGGGTCCCCCGCCGGGGCCGGCAACGGACACCGCGCCGGCACTCACCCCGTGACGGTAGACGGCGACTCCCCAGCCCCGGCGGGACTCGATTCGCCCGATGGAATCAAGCGACGCGAAGGTCCGAGCGTCAGGGCTTGTGGCCAGCGGGGCTCGGGCGACGCCAGCAGCGCGGAGGCCCGATCACTCCCCCACGGCGCGCCGCGCCCACGGAATCACCCGGAGCCGCTTGAAGCCAATGGGCTCCTCGCTCGCCTCGCAGAGTCCGTAGGTTCCCTGGAGCAGCCGCTGCCGGGCGGCCTCGACCTCCGTCAGCTGGGCCTTCGCCCGGACCCGGAGCTGCGTGGTCCGGTCCTTCGACTCGCGCTCGCGGGCAGCGTCGGCCACGTCGAGGATCTGGCAGCGCTCGCCCTCGGCCAGCTCGGCGGACAAGACGTCGATGCGACCGACCAGGTCGCGGTGGGCTTCGTCCAGGCGTCCCGCGAGCTCTCGCACCTGCTCGTCCGTCAACTCAGCGTCTTCGTGGGCCGTCAGCCTCATTGCCTCAGCGTCTCTTCCTTCAGCCCCGTCGGGTTGATCGGGTGCACGTCGACGCCCTCCCAGGGCAGCTCCGGCCACCACCGCTCGACGGCCGGCAGCACCGCCGGCTCGAAGCTCTCCCCCGGCTTTGGCAAGTACGCCCGCGCCCCGCGCCGCTCGACTTCCATCAACACGCGCTCGGCGGGCTCCGTCCAGCTGTGGAGCGCCAGGTTCCACAACCCCCAATGCACCGGCAGCAGCACGTCTCCGCGCACCAGCTCGTGGGCGCGCACGGCGTTCTCGGGCCCCAGGTGCCAGTCGGGCCAGTACCGGGCGTAGGCCCCCACCTCGAACATCGTCACGTCGAACGGCCCCAGCCGCTCCCCGATGTCCGCCAGCTCGTCGAACAGCCCCGTGTCGCCACTGAAGAACACCCGGTGTTTCGGCCCCACCAGCGCGTACCCGGCCCACAGCGTGCGCATCTGGTCGAGCACCTGCCGCCCCGACGCATGCCGCGACGGCGTCATCACCAGCTCGATGTCCCCGACCGGGATCCGGTCCCACCAGTCCAGCTCCACGATCCGCTCGGCCGGGACCCCCCAGTACTCCAGGTGCGCGCCCACCCCCAGCGGCGCCACGAACGTCGTGTCCCAGTCCGCCATCGCCTGGATCGTCTCGACCTGCAGGTGGTCGTAGTGGTCGTGGCTGATCAGCACCGCGTCGAGCTCCGGCAGCTGGTCCAGGGGAATGGGCGGCTCGTACCAGGTCGCCGGCCCGGCCCACGTGAAGGGCGACGCCCGCCCCCCGAAGATGGGGTCCGTCAACACGGTGACGCCGTCGATCTCCAGCAACAGCGTGCTGTGCCCCAACCAGGTCACCCGGAGCCCCGATTCGGGCGGCTGCGCAAAGCGCGAGCGGTCGCCGGCGACCACAGGAATCGCGCCCGGCTCCGCCTCGGCGTGCTCGCTCATTTCGCTGAAGCCCGTCATCGAGCCGGCCACGTCGTTCCACATGGGCTGCGGGTTCACGAAGATCCCGTCGCTCCACTGCGGCGAGGCCTCCATGCGGTCCCGACGCTCACCGGTCGGCCCCTCCCCGAAGGCGACCCAGGCGTTGGCGATCAGCCCCGCGGCCACCACCAGAATCAGCCCCAACAGGCCCGCCGCGACCTTCAACGCCAGCCGCACCCAGCGCTTCACTTCTTGCGGCTCCGCCACTTCAGCTCGGCCATGAGCTCGTGATCGCGGCCGGCGACGAGGTTCACGACGGTGCCCTCGCGGCCCGCGCGCGCCGTGCGGCCGACCCGGTGCAGGTAGTTGTCCAGGCCGTGAGGCAGGTGGACGTTGACCACGCGGTCGACGCGCTGGATGTCGAGCCCGCGGCCGCCGAGGTCCGTGGTCAGCAGGATGTTCACGGCGCCGTCGCGGAAGGCCGCGAGGTTGCGGCGGCGCTCGGTGCGCTCCATCTCGCCCATGAGCGGCACGAAGTCGAACTGGTGCTGGCTGAGCCACCCGGCCAGCTCATCGCCCTGCTTGCGGGTGTTGGCGAACACCAGCGTGCCGACCGCGAAGTCGCGGATCAGCACCTTGCGCAGCGCCTCGAAGCGCGACTCGTCGTCGACGGCGATGTTCTCCACCGACAGCCCCCGGACCGTTCGCGACGCCCCGGCCGTCCGCACGCGCACGGGCTCCTTGAAGAATAGCGGCGCGAGGATGGGGTCCACCGACGGCGGCAGCGTCGCCGAGAACATCACCAGCTGAGCCTTGCTCGGGCAGGCCTCGAGGATCTGGGTCGCCGACGGCAGGAAGCCTTTGTCGATGAGCTGGTCGGCCTCGTCGAAGACCAGCGTGCGCACGTCGTCGAGCCGCAGGTCCCAGGTGTCCAGCAGCTGCGTCAACCGCCCCGGCGTCCCCACCAGGATCTCGAAGTTGCCGTTCACGTTCTGCCGCGCGACCTGCTTCTTGGACCCGCCCAGGACGCTGCGCACCCGCAGCCGCGTGCCGTGGGTCAGGCTCTTGAACACGCCGGCCACCTGCTCGCCGAGCTCGCGCCCGGGCACCACGACGACGCCCCGGGGACGACCGGGCTTCGACACCGCCGACCCCCCGATCTCCAGCTCCTTGAGCCGCGACAACATCGGCAGCGCGTAGGCCAGCGTCTTGCCGCTGCCCGTCTCGGACACGCCCACGAGGCTCTCGCCGCGGAGCAGCGCCGGGATCGACTGCTGCTGCACTTCCGTGGGGCGGGTGATCTGCTGGCTGGTGAGGTCGGCGATGAGCGTCGGCAGCAGGTCGAAGTCGGCGAAGGTGGCCATGGGGCTCCGGGGTCGCGCGCCTGAGATCAGCCCGGCGCGCCTGAGGCGGCGCGGACCATACGTCGCCGGGCCGCCAATGCCAGCAGAACCCGGGCCACCCGCAAAGAGGGTCGTCACGGGCCGGGGGCAGCGGGGACTTGTGGTGACCGCGGACGGTCCGACTTCGAGGCGAGTCCGCGAGGCCCCGGGGCCGAGCCGACATCGAGGGGTGAATGGGCTTCCTACAGCAGGTCCGCGACCTGGGAAACCAGGCCGACACCGCCCAGAACGACCGCAAGCACGTCCGGTTGACCAACCTGCTGGCGGCCCTCGTCCTGTCCATGAGCCTGGGTTGGGCGGGCTTCTCCGCGCTCCTGGGCGAGCACGCCGCCGCGACCGTCTTCGGCATCAGGACCACGCCGCCATCCTCTGCACCGTCGCCCTGGAAATCCGCGACTACATAGCGGCGCGCCCGCCCGAACCCGCCCTGCGGATCCGCATCGGCCTCAACCGCGGCCCCGTCGCCGCCGGGGTGATCGGCCGGTCACGCTTTCAGTACGACGCGTGGGGCGACACCATCAACGTCGCGGCCCGCATGGAGTCGTCGGGCACCCCCGGCCGGGTGCAGCTTTCGGCCGCAACCTACGGGCGGGTGCACGACCAGTTTGAGTGCGGGCCCCGGGGCTCCGTCGAGATCAAGGGCAAGGGGCAGATGCCCACGTGGTTCCTCGAATCCTGAGCGAGTCGCGTCGCTGCCGAAGTCTCCCGGAAGGCCGAGGGTCGACGCTTCCGACCGAGGCGCCGCAACACCTCCAGCCCAACGACGCTGCCTTTGTCGATGTCTGCGGCGATGCCTCGGCCCCGAGGTCATTGGGCCGGTCTGGTTGCGAAAGCGTCCAATCCGACGGAGCCTGCTGCCCTCTCACCTGGCTCGCTGTTGGCGTCCGTCGCGGCTCGCCTCCCGGCCTCCGGAGTCCCATTGCCCGCATTCCTGCGTCTCCTCGCCCTCGCCCTCCTGCTCGCCACCATCCCGGCCGCCCAAGCCGGTGATCCGCCCGGCACCGTGATCATCGAGACGATCCGGGCCAGGGACACCGCGGTGCAGTCGGCCAAGCTCAGCGACGAGTTCGAGGGCACGGGCTTCATCGCCACGTACGAGCTCGTCTGCGACAAGAAGCGCGACGAGCACGAAATCCGCGTGGCCAACAAGGGCTTCTACTTCCGCATCGACCAGGGCCGCGTGCTCAAGATCCGGGGCGCCAGCTCCCTGGACGACCGGCTCAAGAAGGACTGGTTCTGCGGCAGCCGCGCGCCGTCCAACACCGTCAAGTTGGTCTTCGACGGCGACCGCCTGCAGGCCACCATCAACGGCGAGACGTTCGCCCCCGTGTGGGTCCGCACCAAGAACCCCTACGGCAAGCGCAGCCAGTTCGAGATCAAGATCTCCGGCGACGGCACCCGCATCGAGAACCTGAAGGTCGTCCCCTGGGACGTCACGAAGTTCACTCCGCTGACCATCGACCGCATCTCGCCCGCCGAGGCGAAGGCGACGGCTCTGCGCATGGCCCGGGACTGGCCCGAAGCCCGCTGGATCATGAGCTTCACGATGATGGCGACCGACCGGAAGCCCAACCTCCAGATCGCCAACAAGGACCTGAAGTTCGGGTTCACGTTCGACCAGAAGGGCCGGCTGACGATCGACGGCGCCGAGAAGGCGCGCATCGACCTGGGCGAATCGTGGAGCCTGGACGCCGGCGAAAAGAACAAGGTCACCGTGCGCTTCGACGGCGAGCAGCTGCACTTCGTGGTCAACGGCCGCAAGTTCAAGCCGATCGCCGCCCGCGACGGCGTCTCCGACGCGCCCCAGATGCCGTGGTGGTTCTCGCTGGCCGACGCCATGCTCGAGGACTTCGACATGCGTCGGTACGTGCCCGACGGCGACGGCGACGGCATCGTCGACTCCAAGGACGCCTGCCCCGAGGACCCCGAGGACAAGGACACCTTCGAAGACGAGGACGGCTGCCCCGACCCCGACAACGATGAAGACGGGATCCTGGACGCCGACGACACCTGCCCCCTGAAGCCCGAGACGAAGAACGGCGTCGAGGACGACGACGGCTGCCCCGACGAGGTCGGCGACAAGGACGGCGACGGCATCGTCGACACGAAGGACGGCTGCCCCGCCGCCCCCGAGGACAAAGACGGCTTCGAAGACGAAGACGGCTGCCCGGACCTGGACAACGACGCCGACGGCATCGTCGACAGCTCGGACAAGTGCCCCGACGAGCCCGAGACCCGCAACGACTTCGAGGACGCCGACGGCTGCCCCGACGAGATCACCGACACGGACAAGGACGGCATCCTCGACGCGGCCGACAAGTGCGTGACGGTCCCCGAAGACCGCGACGGCTACGAGGACGAAGACGGCTGCCCCGACCCCGACAACGACGGCGACGGCATCCTCGACGTCAACGACAAGTGCCCCATCGTCCCCGAGACGGTGAACAACTTCGAAGACTCCGACGGCTGCCCCGACGCCGACGCCGACAGCGACGCCGACGGCATCAGCGACGGCGACGACAAGTGCGTGAAGGTGCCCGAGGACCGCGACGGCTTCGAGGACGAAGACGGCTGCCCCGACCCTGACAACGACGGCGACGGCGTGCTCGATGCGGCCGACAAGTGCCCGATGGCGCCGGAGACCTTCAACGCGTTTGAGGACGAAGACGGCTGCCCCGACAAGGGCCTCGCGGAGCTGCAGGAAGTCGAAGTCGACGGCAAGAAGGTCAAGAAGATCACGATCCACGAGCGCGTCTTCTTCGACGCCGGCAAGGACTCGATCAAGCCCGCCTCCTACGCCGTGCTGGACGCCGTCTACGCCGTGCTCAAGAACACGCCGGACATCACCGCGATCCGCATCGAAGGCCACACCGACGGCGACGGCAGCGAGTCGGCGAACCTGGACCTGAGCCAGCGCCGCACCGCCGCGGTCAAGAGCTACCTCATTGCCCGCGGCATCGACCCCGGCCGGATGATCCCCGTCGGCTTCGGCGAGGCGCAGCCCATCGACACCAACGAGAGCAAGGCCGGCAAGGCGAACAACCGCCGCGTCGAGTTCGTTGTGCTGGACTGAGGCGCCAGGCGCCACCAACCGCGACCGGCCGATACCCTTGGGCCCAAGGGGAGATGACATGCAGCCGATCGACGTGGAACTGGGGCCCAACTTCAAGTTCGTGCTGGTGCTGGTCGGGGTGTGCACCTGCGGCGTCGGCGCGCTGGTGCTGTGGCTGACGACCCGGAACTGGCCCCGGCGCCTGGACGACCAGGGCATCACGCTGCGGTCGGGCAAGCAGGTCGCCTGGGCGGATCTGTCGGCGCAGCAGCGCGTGACGGCGGTCGACTCGCTCGGTCGCCGAGTGTCGGGGCGGCTGGACCTGATGTTCGGCAAGACCAAGGTGGCGATCGTTCCGCAGTCCCTGGTCCAGGGGCCCCAGGTGATGGCCTACCTGGAGGCCGTTCTGGGCGACGCCCGGACAGGCTGACCGGCGGGTAGAGAGCCCCCTCCTGTATGAAGAGGCATGCGCCTCCTCCTCCTCGCCTCCCTCCTCGTCGGCTGCACGACTGCCCCGGCAACGTCCACGGCCGACTGCGGCACGAACATCGCCGACGGGGCCCTGAGCTTCATTCAGGCGTACTTCGCGTGCGTGGACTCGACCAACAACCGCATCCAGTCCGATGGGCTGCCGCCTCACGAGTCGCCCTATTGGGGTGAAGGGCACGAGCTGTACGTCGCCTTCGACGCGCGCGACGGCGACTACAGGCAGAACCCCAACGAGATCGGCACGACGAACCTCGACTTCACGCTGGCTGATGACCCCACGCCCCAGGCGGGCTTGACGATCACCGAAGCGCTCATCGATACGACGATGAACACCAGCAACTACGAGTACTCGGGCGGCCCCGTCGGCGTCGCGGCCAACGGGGTCTCGATGTTCGCGGCCATGGCCGCGCCGGGCGACGACATCTACGAAGAGCGCTTCACCTTCGACCGGTACGAAGGGCACCCCGCAGGCACCACCTACCACTACCACTCGCACACCCCCGGTCCGCTGGAAGTGATGGTGGACAAAGGACTGTCGGCATCGAGCACGCCGGGCGAAGGCGACGTCGAGGTCTACGGCTTGATGTGCGACGGCACGGTGGTCCTGGGCTGCACGGAGCTCGACGGTTCGGCCCCGGATGAGGCCGATCTGGACGCTCAGAACGGCCACGTCCACGACCTGGACGACGGCAACACCGTCCACTTCGCCGAGCGGTACCACACCCACGTGTGCACCGCGCTGGGCGGGTTCGAGCTGTTCCCGGAGATCGCGTTCTACGAGACCACCGGCTGCTGACGTGACCCTGGCCTGGCTGCTGCTGCCGGCCCTGGCCTTCGGTCACTCGGGGCGGTTCGAAGCCACGGCGCTGGTGGGCGACCCGCCCGTGGCCATCGAGACCACCCACGGCGTGCTCGTCGACGACGACGGCTGGGGTTGGGTCTGCCCCGCCGTGTTCGAGGGCGCGCAGACCGATGCGGTGCTGCGCCTGAAGTCCGGGCGGCTGCTGGTGACGTCGACGGCCGGGGTGCACTGGAGCGACGACGGCTGCACCTGGACTCGGGCCTTCGGGGTGCGCGAGTACGTGTCGCAGCTCGGGGTGGAGGACGGGCTGTGGGGGCTGACGGCGGCGGGATTGATCCGGTCCGAGGACCGAGGCGAGACCTGGTTCGACGTCGACTCTCCGGGCGGGCTGGCTGCTCGGGCGGTCGTGCGCCTGGACGCGGCCTGGGCCGTCGCGGGGTGGTCCTACGACGAGCGCGCCGTGGTCTGGGTGGGCCGGCCGGGCGAAGGCTGGACCGAAGTCCCCGTGCCCTTCGAGATCGCCCAACGCGCCGAGCCCCTGGGCGTGGGGCCCGATGGGTGGGCGTGGTTCAACTACCCGATCCAGGGCGAGGGGACGCTGCTGCGGGCGTCGGCCGACGGCGTCGTGGAGGAGCTGGCATCGGGGCTCGGAGACGTCGGGGGCCTGCGGGTCTCGGGCGGCGTCCCGTCCCTGGCGACGAGGCGGGGGTTGCTGCGATCCGACGATGGCGGGCGGGCCTGGGCCGTGGTCGACGACGTGGGGCTCAACTGCATCGGCGCGGCGGGCACCGTGTGCCTCGATGCCAGCGAAGACCTGGGCGTGTTGGGGAGGTGGGAGGACGGCTGGCGGGCGACGCTGACCTTCGATCAGGTGGCGCCCCTGGCCTGTTCGGATCCGGCCCCCACCTGCGCGGCGATGTGGGATTCGGCCGTGGCTGCGTCGCTGCCCCTGCCGGAGCCGCCGGTCGAAACCGAAGGAGCAGTGGGCTGCTCGGCCGCCGGTGGGGGAGGATGGATCCTGTTGGGGCTGATCCGACGGAGGAGGGGACGATGAGCGAAGGATGGACGCCGCTGTCGGAGCACCCGGAGCCGCCGAAGCCGGCGAAGCGGCGGGTGTCGCTGGTGGCGATCTTGATCGGACTCGGGGCGCTGATGTTCCTCAGCTGCGCCGGCGTCTTCGGGTTCGTCTTCAGCCAGTACATCAACGCGCCCGAAGCGTCGGCCGAAGACCGGGCGGGGCTGCTGAACATCGACGACGTGCAGGGTTGGACGCCGGGGGCGTCATCCGACGACTCGGGCATCACGGACATCAGCGTCGACCCCTGGGTCCTTGGCTCCCGGGCGTGGCGCTACCAGTGGACGCCCCTGTCGACGACGCGGGGGGCCGCCTGGGTCGCCAGCGAGCGCACCGACGACGCGTCGCTGGAGGACGCCCGCATTTCCTACAGCCTCGCCGAGCTCAGCATCCGCATGGACCTGCCTGACGACGTGGAGGCCACGCGCATGGGCGGCGACGTCGCCGGCATCAACAAGGCGCGCTACTGGCGGCTCGAGGGGCCGGACGGGCCCGCCGGCAACATGATCGTGGTGCGGCGGAAGCTCACGACGTTCGCGGCCGTGTTTGGCCCGAAGACCTTCGACAACGGCGACGAACTGGAGGCCGCCCTGCTGCCGGTATGGGCACGTTCCCTGGCCTACCGGCCCACCACCGACTCGAAGTGACCCGCCCTCAGCGCCACAGCGCGAGGATGATCGACACCACCGTGATCAGCAGCAGCTGGCTGCCCATGCCGATGAGCCAGGCGTTCCAGCGGCGCAGGAACGCGTAGGCGGGCATCGCCATGGCGACGAAGAAGCTCACCGACAGGAAGCACGCCAGCTGCAAGGCGCCGCCGATTCCGTCGACGCCCAGGGCGTCTTGGAGCAGCGAGACGCCGATGGACAGCAGGAACACGCAGGCGGCACCGATTCCGTAGGTGTACGGCGGGACCTCCTTGGTGTGCTCCTGCGGCGTCATCTCGTCGCCGCCGTAGGCCTTCGCCCAGGGCTTGGCGAACAGGGCGACGAACCAGACAGTCAGAGTGATCTGGCCGGCGACGACGCAGGCGAGGATGGCGGGCCAGTGAATGCTTCCGAAGTCGAGGTCCATGGTGTCTCCGAGTTGTCTGGTGGACGGTGAAGACACCCTAGAATTGATGCGATTGCAGGGGAACCGGCCGTGACCTCGGCACTCCGTTGCTAATTTCGCATCAATGGATATCAACGACGTCCCCGTCTTCCTCGCCGTGGCCCGCGCCCGGTCCTTCAGCGGCGCGGCCAAGGAGCTGGGCTTGCCGGCCTCCGCCGTCAGCCGCAAGGTCGCCCGCCTGGAGTCGGAGCTGGGCCAGAAGCTGCTGCACCGCACCACCCGGCGCGTGGGACTGACCGAGCCTGGGCGCATCTTCTTCGAGCGCATGGCGGGGCTCCCCCGGCTCGTCGCCGACGCCCGGCGGGCCGTCGCCGCGCAGCAACGGGACATCACGGGCGCCTTGCGAGTCACGGCCCCGCCCGACGACACCGGCGTAATCTGGGCGCTGTTCGAAGGCTTCTTGCGCGACCATCCCCAGGTCGATCTGCAGCTGCTGCACGGGCTCCCGAACCTCGACCTCATCGCCGAGGACATCGACCTCGCGCTGCGGGGCGGCGCGCCGCCGGACTCCCCCGACTTCGTGGCTCACCGACTGTGGAACTCCCGGATGATGCTGGTGGCCAGCCCCGAGTACCTGGAACTGAACGGCACGCCCCAGACGGTCGAGGACCTCGCCGACCACGTGGGCGTCTGCATGGACCCCTGGGCCCCCAACGCCATCCGCCGGCTCGACGGCGACCGAGGCTTCGTCCGCGTCAACGTGCGCAACCGACTGCGCGCCAACAGCCTCGACACCGCCCGCCGCGCCGCGTTGACGGGCCTGGGCATCGCGCCGCTGGTGCAGTTCAACTGCCAGCCGGAACTCGACGCCGGTTCGCTCGTCGAGGTCCTGCGCGGCGCGCTGCCCGACTCCGCCGAGTTCTACGTGGTCTCCCGCTTGCCCTCGCAGCGCTCGCCCGCCGCCACGGCCCTGGTCGAGCACCTGCGCCGAGTCGCCCCGCTGCTGGGCTGAGCGCGGCATCGCGCGGTGGGCTGCCCAATGCGCCCGCGTCCGGCATGATGCGCGCCATGGTGCGGATCACGCTGCTGCTTGCCTTGCTCGCTGTCCCCGTGGGGGCGAGCGCCCAGGAATCGCCGAACCGGTGGGAGGGCATGGCAGACCTGCCGCCGCCCCCCCTCAAGATCGCCTTGCCGGGCGGGTTCACGCTCATCCCCAACGCCCACATCCAGCTGTGGGCGACGCCGTTCGACATGGACGACCCCGACGCCAACGACCCCATCGTCATCGGCGACCCGGACCACCGCGAAGGGTTCAGCATCCGCCGCGCCCGCTTCGGGATCGCCGGCGACTGGAACGACTTCCTGGGCCTGAGCGTCATGGGCGGCTGGGACGACCGCTACGACGCGCTGTCCCCGCGCCCCGAAGCGTTCTCCCTGGTGGAAGCCCTGTTCTGGGTCAGCCCCATCGACGCCTTCAACGTCGCCGGCGGCATCGGCCGCGTCGCGTTCGGCCGCCAGGCCCAGGTCAGCAGCAACGACCTCACGCTCCACGAGCGCGCGATGCTCAGCAACGTCATCGCCCCCAACCGCGAGCCCGGCCTGATGCTCTTCGGCGAGCTCGGCCCCGAGGACAACGCGGTCCTTCCGCCGTCGGCCCTGCACTACCAGGTGTCGATCACGAATGGCACGTCGGACTACACGGGCGACCTGGACCCCGCGCCGCGCCTCGCCGGCCGCGTTCGCCTCGACCTCGTCACCCCCTGGGAGAACCGCGAGTTCAACACCGACCTGCCGGCCTTCGGGCTGAGCATCGGCGGCGGTGCGATGCAGCACTGGGGCCTGGAAGCCGACCGCACGACCGTCGGGGCGGACCTGGGCGTGCGGGTCTGGCGCTTCACCATCCTGGGCGAGTTCGCCTGGCAGCGGGCCAACCCGACGTTCGACGTCGAAGGCATCCCCGAAGTGCTCGCTCAGCGCGACGCCATCGGCGTGCTGGGCCACGTGGGCGCGGTCATCGTGCCCGAGCTGCTGGACGTCAACGTCCGGGTCGATTGGCTCGACGACCACAGCGCCCTGGACGACGCGGGCGACCGGCTCGACATCACCGGCGGCATCGGCGTCTACCTGCTCAAGCGGCACCTCAAGATCCAGGTCGACTGGACCCACCGCGAAGAGCTGACCGAAGGCTTCGGTACGCCCAACGACTCGCTCGTCGTCCTCATGCAGGCGCGCCTCTAAACAGCGCTGCGTCGATTGCATTGCGCGGCTAAACACGGCGCTTCAGGACATTCTGACGGTCCCCTCCCAAGGCGAGTTCAGCCTTGTGGCGCCTCGGTTTGCTGCCCGACCGGGCGGCCCGAGGCCCGAGGACCGACCGGGTACGTTCCCGCCATGAACAAGCTCCTCCTCCTGCTCGCGCTGATCGTGCCCACCCTGCTGCTGTCGGCCTGCACCACCGGCTCCGGCGACGACGACGACGCGTCCGGCGACGACGACGACTCGACGCCCTACGAGCAGCCGGGGCCCTACGCGGACATGGACTTCGACCAGCGCGTGGAATACATGGAGGAGGTCGTCCTGCCGGAGATGGCCCAGGCCTTCTGGGACTACGACCCCGTCGAGTACGAGGACTTCTCGTGCGAGAGCTGCCACGGCGAGAACGCGGAGGCCGACGAATACGAGATGCCCAGCGGCATCGCTCCGCTGCGATTCCCCACGCCCGCCGACGCCACCGAGTGGGAGCGGGACACCCGGGAGTGGATGGACGACTTCGTGAAGCCGCGCATGGCGGAGCTGACGGACCAGGAGGAGTGGGCGCAGAACAACCCCGACGGGATGCGCTGCACCAGCTGCCACGACCAGAAGTAGCGCCGGAATTCGCCCGGCTTGCTGGCGCGAAGCTGGCACGCTGCCGGGGTCATGCAGCTGCTGATTCTCCTCGTCCTTCTCGCGGCGCCCGCGCAGGCGTTCGAGCTCCCGCTCCCGCCCCAGGATCCGGACTGCCGCACCGACTGGGAGCCCGGCGGCCGCGAGCTGCAGGTGTTGATCGGCCTCGCGAAGGCCCTGCACTCACCACGGGCCGCCGACGCCGTGCGGGAGCTCGAGGAGTTCGGCACCCCCGGGGCCTCGGTGCTGGCGGGGTGGTTGACCGACCCCGACACCCAACGGCCCGTCGGCGCCGCGCAGCGGGCGAGGCTGTTCTTGCTGGAATGCGCGCCAGGCGCTGCCGTGCAGCCCGCAGCGCCCCTCTTCCAGGAGCCTCTGCCCGCGCGCGGCGCCCTGCTGGGTGCTCTCGATCGGGCCCGCCGCCGGGGCGCACGATTCGACCGCGACGAGCTGCGCGCCCTCACACTCGACCTGCGGAACCCCCACGAGCGGCAGCTGCTGGCCCGCGCCCTCATCACCCCCGCCTCCCCCCAGAAGCCCTCCCCCGCCACCCTCGCGGCCGTCGAGCGCATCCTGGACGCCGCGATGCTCGGCCTCGAGGACGACTACGAAGACACCTGGGAGCGGGTCGCGCACTCCGTTCGCCGGGCCTTCTCCGAGGACGCCGAAGCCGCGGAGCCCTGGTGCGGCGTGGCGATTCGGCTGGTCGGGACCCAGTCGCCCTCCGTCAACACCGGCGAGCGGGTGGCCCGAGCGATGGGCGAGTCCGCGCCCGCCTGCGCCGACGTCGTCTTGGATCTGCTCCTGGCGCGGGGCGAGTTGGCGCCCATCGACGCGTTCATGGACGCGGTCCGGAATCGCATCCAGCGGCGGGCCTGCCAGCGGTCGGACTTTCTGCTGGGCCAGCGGCTGGCCACCCACGACGACCGCCGGGTCCGGGGATTCGGCCATCGGCTCCAGGCGCGCTGCAGCCACCTGGAGCCCGGCGACGGCTGGTGAGTCCGTCGCGGATCACCACACGGACTTGTGGTCCTCCATCAGACCGAACGCCCGGCTGACCTCGACGCCGTCCACGGTCCCCGTGAAGTGCCCGTACCGCTGCCGGAACACCGACTCGATCACGCCGGCGCGGATGTCCTCGCGCCGCTCGCCCAGGGCGTCGAACGTCAGGTCCACGCGGCCGTCCTGGGTCCGCACGCTCCAAGCGTCCTCGTCGCTGAAGTCGAAGGTCGGCGCCTCCACCAACGACAGTTCGCCGTCGCGCCACACGGCGTTCTCGTGGCAGGCGGCGTCGGTGACTGGGTTCTCGGTGAGGTTGAGTCCCACGACCCCCGCGTCGGTCCGCACGGCCAGCGTCGCCCACTTCCAGAAGGTGTGTCGGGGGTAGTGGGCCTGGTGGATGTCCAACACCGCGAAGCTGTGGGCGGCGTCGCAGGTGTAGGTCTGGCCCCGCGCCACGAACGACCCCGACACCGGCAGCACGACCTTGTGCGAATACATGGACCGGCCCCGAGGGAGCGGCAGGTGAACGACCAGCGGGGTCGCGTCGTGGTGGATCGTGAGCTCCGCCGTGATGTCGTCGGACTCGACCTGCGCGCGGTGCTGACTCGCGTCCAGGTGGTTGTGCAGCTCGATGGACAGGCCCCGGCTGCGCAGCCAGCTGCGGTCGTTCCACAGCGACCGGGCGATCCCGACGTCCAGCACCGGGCTCTTGCGCGCGACCTCGACGGAGTCGCCGGTGGCCCGCTCCACGAACCGGGCCCAGCCCAGCTTCAGGTAGCCCGCATCGACGGCCGCAAACATCAACGCCGCGTTGGGGTGGACCACCAGCACGTGCTGCCAACGCTTGAGTCGAAGGCGTTTGAGCACCCCCGGCCGCCCGGGCAACGCCGCGTCCACCAGATCCACGTCGGGCAGCGGGGCGTTGAACATGCCGAAGGCGGTGGGGACGCCGCCGGCCAGGAGGCTCGGCGGGGGCGGACGAAGGGTGGGGGCGTTCACGGCGGGAGTGTAGTGCCCCCGCTCCCCCCCGGGCCTACTCCGCGCCCGTCGTGAACGTCCAGCGTTCGTCGAACTCCACGTCCCCGACGGTGCCCACGAAGCGCGCTTCGTACTCCGTCAGCGGCATCAGGGGCTGCTCGGGCACCAGGAACGCCGACCAGATCAGGCGCGGGTCGGTGTTGGGCTGCAGCAGCCGCACCGGGACGTTGGCGCCGTCTTCGTCGGTCAGGCGGGAGGCGCCCGGCCGCACATCGAGGTCGTACAGGTTCTGCCCCGAGGTGCCGGGGGCCAGGAACGTCAGGCTGATGGGGTACCCGACGATCCCGTGGTCCGGCATGGGGTCCGGAACCTCGCGGTCGGAGTCGAAGCTCGTGGGCACGGCCCACTGACCCTGACTCGGGTAGCCAGCGCTGCGCACACCGCCGTCGCTGACCCACGGCCCGCAAGTCAGCATCACGTCGTACTCGCCCAGCGAGCCGAACCCTGCGCCCACCAGCTCGGGCTGCACCAGCGGCTCCCGGTGGTAGACGTTGGACATCCACTGGTCCACGGCGAAGGCCGGGTCGTTGCCGGTCTCGACGAAGCTGATGACCTCGGACAGCGACTCCTCCTGGGCGTCCCAGACGTAGCCGCCCGCCACGGCACGGTCCCCGGGCCACTCGCCCAGGTAGCCGGGCAGCTCCGGTTCGGCCTGCCGGTGGGTCATGGAGCCGAGGCTCCTCAGGTACTCAGCGTGGTTCTGGGCGGCGAAGTCGAGGGATGCCTCCAACACCGTGGGGGCGAGGCCCATGACGGCGCGGTGGCAGTTGACCCGTTGCACACCGAGCCGCTGAGAGCGGGTTGCGCTGGTGTCCCCAAGGGGGAGCTCAGCTTCGGCGCAGACGCGGTCGATGGGGGTGATGGATTCAGCGGCGGGGCTGCAGCCGATGGCGAGCACAGCCGTGGCGGCGAGGGTGTTCTTCATGAACATGGGCGACCTCCTGTCGTCACCCAGAGAAGGGGGCGCGGACAGCGGTCCTTACGCTGGGGGCCCGTGAGGGCCCGCGGCCACGGAAAATTGTGAGCGCAGCCTTACGCGGCCCTATTCGGGGGTCCCACGGAACCAGGCGGGCACCTCGCCCAGGGGCTCGAACGCCTGGCCGTCGCCGTTGATGTCGCCGTTCACGTCGACCCAGATGGGGTTCGTCAGCGCGAAGGGGATCACGGGGTGGGTGTTGGGGTACGGGGCCGCCTCGGTGATGGCGCCGGCCAGGGCCGGGCCCAGGTCCAGGCCGTCGAGCGCCCCGATGACGATGTCCGTCAGCTCCAGGGCCGGTACTTCGACCGGCGTGTACAGCGGCGCCAGGTCCTGCTGCCCCATGGCGATCACGACGTACCAGGCGTCGATGGGATCGCCGTTGGCGTCCACGGGCCGCACCTCGACCTGCTCGTTGAACTTCGTCACGCCTTCGGACGGCTCGGTGAACTCGCGGATCAGGCGGCCGTTTTCGTACAGTTCGACTCGATCGACGGCCATCCAGCGGGGCGACTCCACTTCGATCGTCAGGGTGACCGCGCCGCCGGTGGCCACGGCGTCGTCGCCCACGGTCGCTCCGTCGGTCGTTCCGAAGCGCACCAGCGGCCCGTAGGAGGTCACGACCTTGTGGTTCTTGACCGCGATGGCGAGGTCCCGCTCGTCGACCATCTCCGGGTCGTCGGTGTCGCTGACGATGTAGTTGCGCGGGCAGCCCGACTCCGTGGACGTCAGGCCGTGGGTGTCGGAGTTGCCGATGGCCGTGTGGCGGAAGCCCAGGTTCAACAGCGTGAACCAGTCGTCGATCTGGCCTTCCTTCTCCCGCGTCAGGAAGAAGTCCCGGTCGAAGTCCTCCAGGGCCTCCTGCTCGGCCATGGTGCGCTCCACCTGCTCGTAGGCGGTCAGCTCCAGGTTGCTGCAGCCCGGGAAACGCAGGCCGTTCTGCTGGGCGAAGTAGCAGTCCATCTCCTGGGCCGTCGGGGTGCGCAGAAGGTCCAGGCGCTTGCCGTTGAGCAGCTCGATGGCATCGAAGTCGAGCGTGAAGGTGGCGTCGGGGTCCGGGTACAGCAGCGGGTTGGCGAGGTTGATGAGCGACGGCGCGCCCAGGGGGTCGTTGCGCTCTGCCCCGAACGGGTCGAACCCGTACTGGTCGAAGTAGCCCAGGATCCCGTCGCGGGGGTGGCCGACGTAGACGACGCCTTCTTCGGCGCCGTGGGTCATGAGCGTCCGCATCTCCGGGATGAGCTCGTTGGGCCCCTTGGCGGTCCAGTCGATGGAGCCGTTGTGGGTGGGCTGGCTGTAGTCGGGGTTGAGCGGGTAGCCCAGGAAGTGACCGACCTCGATGGTCGTCGTCTCCAGGCCCGAGCTGGTCTGGACCCAGGCGTTGAGGCCCAGTTCGTCGACGACGGGGCGGTAGTCGGTGATGACGTCGTGGTCGGTGCCCACGAAGTACTCGACGCCTTCGCACACCATCGTCGCGACGCGGGTCGACAGGGGCACGCCCGAGTCGTGGCTGGGGACCGCGTGCACGTGCAGGTCCGCGCTGATGAAGCCGGTTGTGTCGACTTCGCGGAAGAGCACGGGCTCGAGTCGAGCCCCCTGGTCGCCCTGGATCGAGACGCCGTCGGGCCAGCCTTCGTCGCGGCTGTTCCACAGGCTGTACTCGGGGCCGCGGGTCACGAAAACGTCGTAGCGGCCGGCGGGGACTTCGAGGCGGGCGCTGCCTTCGGGCACGAACGCGACGCGGGTGAAGCCGCCGGGGAGGTCGGGGTCGCCCAGGTCGGTGCGGTTGGGGGGCGTGGCGCCGACGGGCAGGAAGGTGACCTTGCTGGGCAGCGCGCGGCCGCGCTCGTCGGTGATGATGACGTCCAGGACGCCGGGCCTCGGGACGATCATCCCGACCTCGACTTCCCCGTCCTCGACGACGGTGACCTCCCGCGGGGCGGACAGCGCGCGCCCCTGCTCCTTGGCCACGAACAGGTAGTCGCCGGCGGGCAGGTTGCCCGCGAACGAGCCGTCGAGCGTGCGGTCCTGGCCTTGGTCGGTGGCGAACTGGGAGAACATGTCGACGCGGGGCGGCAGGCCGTCGCCGTCGCGCTCGGCGCCGGTGTCCTTGTAGACGACGATGGAGATGCCGCTGACCGGATCCATCGTCGACTCTTCCAGGACCCGTCCGGTCACCCGGCCCAGGTGCATGTCCCGGCCGTTGTCCTCGTAGGCGTCGAAGAGCTGGTCGAGCGCCGAGGCCACATCGCCCTGACCGATGCCCAGGTAGCGCTCGTAGCTGAAGATGTCGCCGGGACTCGGGGGGATGACCTCGCCGTCGGCGTCCCGCTCGACGTCGGCCTGGGCGCCGAACACCGCGGTCAGCGACGACGTGAACAGGGGCGCTGACAGGGTCCCGCCGCTGCCGAATGCGTAGCTCACCCCGTTGCCGGTGGCCGCCACGAACGGGAACGCGAAGGGGTCCGTGAAGCTGTTGTTGCCCTGAACGAAGTAGTCGACGACCTGCAGTTCTTCGTCGAAGCCCAGCCCCGGCACGAAGATGTCGACGTCGCCGCCGGCGAAGAAGAAGTCGCCCATCTGCGTGATGCCCTCGTTGAAGTTGTCCAACAGGGCGAGGGACTCGGTCGCCGGCTCCATCTGCAGGCCGTCGCAGGGCAGACCGTCGTCTCCGGCGACCCAACCACAGGGGTCTTCGGTCGGGCGGGTGGCCTTCCCGTCTTCGTCTTCGGGGGCGGACACGGAGTGCGAGCGCAGCGTCAGGTACTGGTCGCCGGGCTTCAGGATGAAGTCGGTGATCTGCCAGGTGACGGGCAGGTCCAACAACCCGCCGAGCAGGTCGATGTACGAGATGTAGTTCCCGGCCGGGCCCTGGGCGCGGACGATGGCGGCGCCGCCTGCGGACCCGTCGGCCAGCACCTCGACCTCGTTGACGGCGGTGACTTCCAGGTTGGTGCTGGCGAAGAGCTCGGCGAACTGGTCGCGGCCCGCGCCGGCGCCTTCGTTGCCGTTGCCCCGCTGCAGGTCGGCGTCGGCCATGGACCCGCCGAACAGGCCGGGGGCGGGCGACGAGCACTGACCCGTCCAGGCGTCTTCGCCGTTGGATTCGCACCGCGAGCCGAGCAGGCCGAAGCGCACCCTCCCGTTCTGCAGCACGAAGTCGCCAACGTCAGCGGCCGCCGACGGGCCCCCCACGCGCTGGTCGCGGTTGACGATGAGCTCAGCCGTCGCCGGCGCCGGAGCGGGCGAGGAGCAGGCAGCGAGCGGGAGGGCGAGGAGCAGGGCCAGTCGGCGCATCGGCGGAGCCTAGCAAGGCGCGCGGGTGGGGGCGTGCGCGTGAGGGAGGAGGCGTCATCGTCAATCATCCGCCACCGCGTAGACTGCCGCTCGCACCGGGAGGGCCCCCATGAATGACGACACCCTGCCGCCCATCCGGCGGTTCCGCATCCTCAGCTTCGACGGGGGCCCCAGCTCCCGGATCTACCTGCGGCAGCTTCAGCACATGTGCAAGAAGCACCCCGACCTGCTCGCGCGGGCCGATCTGTTCGCGGGCACCTCGTCGGGCTCCTTCTCCGCGCTGTGGCTGGCGAGCCGGACGGACGAGGAGCTGCGCAACGGGGTCGAGACCCTGGGCTACCTCATCAAGCTCGCCGACAAGTTCAGCTCGCTGTACGGATTGCCCCGCGGCCCGCTGAAGAAGGTGGGGGCCGTTGCCCGCGCCGTCGGAGGCTGGGGGCGCTGGTGGACACGACCGACGTCATCGAGTTCCTCAAGTACGAGGGGGACTTCGAGCGGAACGGCCGGTTGCTCCAGCTTCGCGACCTCTCCCGCAAGGTCTGCATCGTCTCGTTCAACCTGCGCTCGGGGAAGCTGGGCGAGGGAGACGACATGCGCCGCCCTTGGGGCGCACGGATGTTCCACAACCTGTTGCCCGACGGGCAAGCCGAGGACTGCCCCCCCGACTGGCGCGACGGCAACTTCCGGAGCACCTACTACGGCGAGTGGCCGACCGATCACGACCAGACCCTGGTCGAGGTGATGATGCGCAGCGGCGCCATGCCGGTGCTCATCCCCATGCAGTCGGGCCACGTGGACGGCGCCGTCTTCGCCAACAACCCCTGCATGGCGGCGGTGGCCGAGACCCTGGGCAGCCTCCCGTGGATCAACGACGCCTACAACCGCGACAACACCGGCAAGTCGCACAAGCGTGGGTGGATTCGGGGAACGCAGGACCTGCTGGTTCTGTCGATGGGCGGGGACGACTACCGGTTCGCGGACGACGAGGCGGACAAGTTGCTGGACCTGTTCGCCGACCCGAACCGCGACACGCCGGCGTCGGCGTTGCAGTGGGGTTGGTGGCAGTGGCTCCTGCGGCTCAAGGCGCCGCTGCTGGCGCTGAAGCTCTTGATCAACGGCGACGGGCGCGGAATCGGCTACCAGACCATGCAGGTCCTGGCGCCGGGCTCGTTCATGCGCATCGGGGCCGCGGCGAAGGGCGGCATCGTCGGCAACTTCGTGGGCACGATGTTGGGCGACGGCCTGCTCAGCAAGCTGTTGAGTGGGGGCTCCGCCGCCGATCTGGCGCAGGAACGGGCGGACGCGTGGGCGGCGCACTCCGCGGCGATCGACGAGCTGCTCGACCAGATCGTGCCCATCGACTCGGCTCCGCCGGCCCGGGTCGGACGGCCCGGAACCTCCATGGCTGACGCCACCGCCGAGCCCACACCGCAGCAGGCGGAGTTGATGCAGCTGTTCAAGGATCTGGACACGATCTGCGTGGACGTCGTCGACGAGCGGGGCGAAGAGGACGGGCTCACGTCGCGGCGGGTGTTCGAGGGGCTGCTGAAAGCCGGTCAGGTGCTCCAGGCCTTCGCGCTGCGCAGCCACGCGCACGGCGTGGACATCGAAGACAACAAGCAGAAGATCGAAGGGGACCTGCTCCCGCGCCTGCTGGAGGCGCTCGCCAACGCTGGCGGCAGCGCCAAGGACGAGTTCCCGGTGAACTACCTGGTGGCGGCACTCTGGGTGCGGGTCGCCTGGCTCACCCCCGACCTCGACGAACTCAGCCCCACCCTCCGGAAGAAGTACGGGCACACCGGCTCGCTCTGGCGGGTCCTGAGCGACCCCTTCTATCAAGCCCATTGGTGGACGCACGTAGAGGCAATGATCGACGCGAACACACAGGTCCCGAAGGGAAGCACCCGTGCGTGAACTCACCACCGACGTCGCCATCATCGGAGCCGGCACGGCCGGCCTCAACGCCCGCAAAGAGGTTGAAGCAGCCGGCAAGAGCTGGCTCCTCATCGAAGGCGGGCCCCTGGGCACGACGTGCGCCCGTGTGGGCTGCATGCCCAGCAAGCTGCTGATCGCCGCCGCCGACGCCGCCCACGAGATCCAGGAGTCCTGGCGGTTCGGCATGAACGTCGAACCCGCGGGCTGGAGCATCGACGGCAAGGCCGTCATGGACCGGGTCCGCCGCGAGCGCGACCGGTTCGCCGGGTTCGTCGTGGCCGCGAACGATGCGTTGCCGCAAGACCAGTTGATCCGCGGCTTCGCGCGCTTCGTGGGCCCCACGACGCTGGAGATGGACGCCCGGCCGGGCGTGCCTGCGACCCGGATCCAAGCGGGGGCCGTCGTCGTCGCCACCGGCAGCCACCCCTGGATCCCGCCGGTGCTCCGGCCCATCCGCGGCCGCGTGATGGTCAACGACGACGTGTTCGAGATGACCGACCTGCCGAGCAAGGCGGCCGTCTTCGGCACCGGCGTCATCGCCCTGGAGCTGGGGCAGGCGCTGCATCGGTTGGGCGTCCAGGTCAGCTTCTTCAACCCCGGATCCAGCGTCGGCCCGCTGTCCGACCCCGAGGTCAAGGCCAAGGCGCGCGCCGTGTTGGGCAAGGAGCTCGACCTGCACCTGGGCGTCGACGTGCGAACCGTCGAGGCCATCGGCACGGGGCCGATCCGCATCGCCTGGCGGGACGCCGACGGCGAAGAGGACGAGGGGCTGTTCGACGCGGTCATCGCCGCGGCGGGGCGACGGCCGAACCTGGGCGTGCTCAACCTCGAAGCCGCCGGCATCCCCCTGCACGGACGCGGAGTGCCGGTCATCGACGTCCGCACGATGCAGGCGGGCGACGCCCCCATCTTCATCGCCGGCGACGTCACTGGCGACCGCACCCTGCTGCACGAGGCGTCAGACGAAGGCCGAATCGCTGGCAGCAACGCCGCCCGCTTCCCCGACGTCGTGGCGGGGCTGAGGCGCACCCCCCTGGCGATCACCTTCACGGATCCGCAGATCGCCCTGGTCGGCCAGCGTCATGCCGAGTTGGACCTGCGAAACGTCGAGATCGGCGAGGTCAGCTACGACGATCAAGGTCGCGCCCGGGTCATGGGCAAGAACGCCGGGCTGGTCCGAATCTACGCGGACCGCGCCACCTGCAAGCTCATCGGCGCCGAGCTGTTCGGCCCCCGGGTCGAGCACACGGCGCACCTGCTCGCGTGGGCCATCCAACAGGGGCTTCGCGCTCAAGATGCCCTGGAGATGCCCGTCTACCACCCCGTCGTCGAAGAAGGCATTCGAACGGCGCTGCGGGACCTCGTCGGGAAGCTCAGGGTCGCCGGCGGCTGCCCGCCACAGGACCGGGCCGACGGCCCCGGCGAGTGAGTCGAATCAGGGCGTGAGCGCCGGGAACGGCCCCAGGTAGCCGGACACGCTCTTGCGTCCGGCCTGGGCGTCGCCCGAGTCGCCCATCGTCCAGCCGTACTGCACGGTCAGGGTCATGTAACCGTAGCCCCCGACGTCGGGGAAGTAGTGCAGCCCGCTCATCTCGCCGCCCGCCGGGGCCGTGGCGATGGCGACGGGATCCGAGCCCGGCTTCCAGGCCCAGAGCACGTTGTGCTCGTGGCGCTTGCTGTCCTCGGCGATGAGCAGGACGTCGGCGCCGTCCATCCAGGCGAGGTTGTCGGGGTTGGCGATCGAGCCCACCTCGCAGTTTCCGTCGGGCAACGGCTTGCCCAGCAGACCGGCGGCGATGCTGACGGCCACGAGGTCGCTCTTGATGGGGGCGCCGGCGCTGTCCAGCTGGCCGCCGGTGGTCGGCATCGCGTAGACGCCGCCGCACTTGTTCTCCGCCACTGCGATGTCGTCGCGGCGACCCGCGTCCCAAACCGGGTGGGCCGCGGTCATGCCGCGGTCGTGTGCCGACAGCGCCAGGTAGACGGTGTTCGTCGACGGATCGACGGCCAGCCCTTCGGCCTTCGTGAACTCGGTGGTCGCCCCACGCAAGGCGGCGTAGCGCCGGGTCTCCAGACGCGAGGCGACGCGGTCCTGGCCGGGCTTGACGGCGAGGCACTCGAACGACGGCGCGCCGCGGCCCTTCATCGCCGGGAACATGGTGTTCACGGGCGTGAGGCCATCGGCGCAGCTGCCGTCGGCGCGGGGATCCTCCGCTCGCATCAGGTCGTCGAAGGTGACGCCCTTGGGGCCCAGGAGCGGCGCGATGTCCCCGTGCGATGCGTGGCCGAGGTTGATCCAGCTCAGCGTCGCCGAGCCCCCGAACTCCGCGCCCAACTGGTGCCAGCGGGCTGCGTACAGCGTGCCGGCGGACAAGTCGTCGACCCGGTCGGCCACGAAGAGGAAGAGGCCGCCGTTGGAGCCGTCGTCGCTCAGGTAGACGGTGCGGCGGTCCGGCATGACGATCGCCAGCTCGTGGCTGAACCGCCCCATCGCGTACTGCTTCACCAGTGAAGTCGTGCCGCTGGCGTCCTCGATCGTGAGCTCGGGGATCCAGCCGTAGTCGTACATGGACGTGCGCGTCAGATCGCCCTGCCAGTAAGCCCCCATGAAGTTCCAGTACTGGTAGCCCACGGGCGGGTAGTCGGGGCTGGTGCCATCAGGCTGCACCGTCCGGGCGTCGATCTCGTACTCCTCGGAGGCCAGGTGTGTGTTCCAGGGGGTCACGTCGCCGGCGCAGTGGATGTTGCCGCCGCCGACCCCCGACTCGTCGATGGGCCCCGTCGACACCGCGGTCAGGGTTCCATCGGCGGCCTGCTCCAACCGAGACAGGTAGAGCGCCGCCGGCGTGCACTCGATGTGAGCCACGTGGAACAAGGCGCCGTCGACCTGAATCAGCGAGCTGAAGTCGTTGGAGTTGCAGGTCAGGGGGGCGCCCGACTCGTCCCACAGGGGCAGGCCGCGGCTGTCGATCAGCTGGCCGAAGACCGAACCCCCGATGACCTGACCGTCTTCGGCCAGCGGACGCCAGCCGATCGCGTGCTCCACGCCGTCGAGGAGGACGGCGGGGCTGGCCACGATCTGCTTCTTTGCGTCCCCCACCGGCTCGGGCACGGACGTGAACGAGGCCGTTCCCGCGCTCGCGAGCACGGGGAGCGAAGCGGCGAGGAGCAGGCGGAACATAGAGCCTCCCGGTGGGGCCGGGACGGTACACAACCGGGCGAAGACGGCGCCAGGATCAGCGGGCGAGCAGCAGGTCGTCCTCCCAGCCGAAGCTCACCCCGCCGCCCGAGTAGACGTACAGCTCGATGCGCTCGGGCAGGACGTAGGCGGGGGGGGAGCGCGCCCAGGTCGCCGGCGATGATGTTCGTGTCCCCGAACGCGAGGCTGTCGGCGGCCGAGGTGGCCCACAGGTAGTAGGCGCCTTCGGTGCCAGGGACCGGCCACTCGTTGGGGTTCGCGCTGCCGCAGTCCCCGTTGGTGCCCGGGGTCAGGAGGAACGGGTTGCCGCCGGCGTCGATGGCGTACACCTCATGCCCCCACCAGTCGCCGTCTTGCAGGCTGCCGCCGTCGTCGTCGTTGGTGGTTGCGACGACGCGTGAGCCCGGGCCCAGCTCCGTCAAGACGCTGCGCAGCGCCGTGACCTCGTCGGGGCTGAAGGCCTGACCCGTGACCGGGTTCCCGTAGGTGGGCCAGTGGTCGAAGGTGCCGCCGCCGGTGGCGTCGGTGGCCGGAGCGGACTCGCCCGCGACGTGGGTGTAGTGGGCGGCGGCGTCGTCGGCACACTTCGTCCAGGGGTTGTCGCTGGCGTCGCTGGCGACCACGACGGCGTCGCTGGCGAGGTTGTCGATGAGCAACCAGCCGCCCCCATCGGTGGTCATGTCGCACTCGACTTCGAACGGGCCGTCGCCCAGCGGATCGACCCAGTAGATGCCGTCGGGGGCCGTCGGGTTGCCGGCGAGGACGTCTTCGCAGTCCGACGCCGGACACGACGGCGTGCTGCCCTCGCCGGGCGAACCGAAGTGCAATGACCAGGACGTGATCCAGCCGGTGTCCTGGGCGGCGTCGTCCACCACCGTGAGCGTCCAGGTGCCAGCGGGGTTCTCGCCGTCGAAGGTGGACATCGGCTCTTCGGGAATCCAGCGCCCCGTGAAGGGCGAGTCGAAGGGCTCCGACAGCTCGATGGACGCTCCGCCCTCGTCGTCGAAGAACGTGGCCAGAAGGTTGTCCGCGTCGCCGCCGTTGTCGGAGGTGAGGAGGACGGAGGTGCCGGCCGGCGACGTCAGTGTGATGTCCAGGTCCGCGACCCAGGTGTGGACGAGGTCCAGCCGCAGGTCCAGGTCTTCGATGGGCCAGGTCGACGCGACCGTCGCGGTGACGACCGTGGTGCCGGGGCCGTTGCCGTTGGGCGGGATGGTCGAGCCCGCGCCGTCGCCAGCGACCGAGGGCTGCCAGCCGTTGTCGGCGACGCCGTTGCAGTCCTGGTCCAGGCCGTCGCAGGTCTCGGGGTTGCCGGGGAACTGGTTCGGGTCTGCGTCGTCGCAGTCCCCGGCGCAGACGAGCACGCCGTCGCCGTCGGCGTCGGTTTCGCCGCCGAAGTCCGCTCCCCCGACGCAGTCCGTGTCGACGCCGTCGCAGAGTTCGACGTTGCCGGCCGCGTTGGCGGGGTCGGAGTCGTCGCAGTCCCCGGCGCACTCGGCCTGGCCGTCGCCGTCGCCGTCGAGCTCGTTGGCCGGGGTGCCGAACGCGCAGTCGTTGTCGAGGCCGTCGCACTGCTCCGGGTTGCCCGGGAAGCGGGCCGCGCTAGCGTCGTCGCGTTCCGCGCAGGCGAAGAAGCCGTCGGAGTCGGCGTCCACCTCGTCTCCGGGGACGCCGTCGAGGCAGTTGTTGTCGAGGCCGTCGCACTGCTCGGGGTTGCCGGGGAAGCGGGCCGCGTTGGCGTCGTCGCAGTCGACGCAGCCGGGCGCACCGTCGGAGTCGGCGTCGAACTCGTCGGCCGGCACGACGCCGTCGCAGTCGTTGTCGACGCCGTCGCAGGACTCCAGGGCCCAAGGGTAGCGGGCGGGGTCCGCGTCGTCGCACTCGTCGCAGGCCAGGGCGCCGTCGCCGTCGAGGTCCGCCTCGCCGCCCGGGGCGTCGGCCGGGGTGCAGTCGTCGTCGACGCCGTTGCAGAGCTCCACGTTGCCGGGGAATCGCAAGGGGTCGTTGTCGGCGCAGTCCGCGCAGGCCAGGACGCCGTCGCCGTCGCCGTCGATCTCGCCGACGGTCGTGAAGTCGCAGTCGTTGTCGATGCCGTCGCAGGCCTCGGGGGCGCCGGGGTAGCGGGCCGGGTCGGTGTCGTCGCAGTCGACGTCGGCGGGGGAGCCGTCGCCGTCGAGGTCGGGGGCCGTGGCGTCGTCGTCGTCGGCCGCGTCGTCGTCGTCGGCCGCGTCGTCGTCGTCGGCCGC